>Ga0179587_10000106_pt1 | contig 36519 bp, 31 predicted proteins | sample CZODoug2_1_08_16_FD_185932 | JGI IMG/M metagenome (GOLD analysis project Ga0179587, IMG submission 185932) | Vadose zone soil fungal communities from Angelo Coast Range Reserve, California, USA - CZODoug2_1_08_16fungal | ecosystem: Environmental > Terrestrial > Soil > Vadose zone | place: USA...
ACACGTACGGCGGCCTCTCGGACATCGCGCTCTACTACATCGGCGGCATCATCAAACATGCCCGCGCCATCAACGCATTCACCAATGCCAGCACCAACAGCTACAAGCGCTTGGTGCCCGGCTTCGAGGCCCCGGTGAAACTGGCGTACTCTGCGCGAAATCGCTCCGCCTCCATCCGCATTCCCTGGATTTCAAATCCCAAGGGCCGGCGCATCGAAGTGCGATTTCCCGACGCCACGGGCAATCCTTATTTCATGTTTGCCTCCATGCTGCTCGCGGGTCTCGACGGCATTCAGAACAAAATTCATCCCGGCGATCCTGCCGACAAGGATCTGTATGACTTGGAGCCGGAGGAAGACAGGAAAATTCCAACGGTTTGCCACTCGCTCGATATGGCGCTCGATTACCTGGACAAGGATCGTGGGTTCCTGAAGGCCGGCGGCGTGTTCACCGATGATCTCATCGACGCCTACATCGAATTGAAGATGAAGGAAGTGACTCGATTGAGGATGACCACGCATCCGATCGAAATTGAGATGTATTACAGCTTGTAGGCCTTTGGGGTGCCTAGGCCTTAAGGTGACGGCGGTCACGCCGCCGTCACCTCGTTTTGTGGTCGGGAGGCGATAGGTCTATGCTTTGGAGTCATGCACCTTCGGACGTCGTGGTTGGGGTTGAGCCTATTGGCGGCCTTTGCGGTGCAAGCGGCCGTGGTCTACAAATGGGTCGACGCCGACGGCGTAGTCCACTACTCCGATCAGCCGTATCCCGGCGCGGTAAAGATCTATACCTCATCACCTTCAACCGCGGCGGCATCCGCGCCGGGTTCCGCGGCCGGGTCGCGGCAAGCTGCGAAGGGCGCCGCGGCGAGCGGCCCCAGCGAATTTTCCATCGCCTCACCGGTGAACGATCAGACCTTCTTCGGCGACGATGTCATCGCCGTGCGTTTGAATCTCGAGCCCGGGCTCAAGCCCAGTCAGAGCATCAGCTGGCAATTGAACGGCAAGCAGCTGGACTCCCCGCCGGACGCCATCGCGTTTCCTCTGCCGCATTTGGACCGCGGGGCGTACACCCTCGCCGCGACCATCACCGATCACGAAACCAGCGAGTCACAGACCAGCAACAGCGTCACATTCTACGTGCGCCAGCCCTCCGCGCTGGCACCGCAGCACAAGTAACCCGCTGCACATCGCCCGGCGGATATCCAAGTGTCCGCTGAACTCCAGATGGAGACTCTGCGCATCGACGGCACCGAATTGCTCGATGCGATGGTCACCAGCGTTTTTCTGCTGGACCAAGACCTGCACGTCACGTACCTGAACGCCGCGGCGCAAACCCTGCTCGGGCTGGGACCGAATCAAGCACTGGGGCGTTCCATCGCGGAATTGACGCGCGGCGCAGAGAGCTTAGCTTCGATGTTCGACCGCGCGCGCACGGGCGGCGAGGGCGTCGTGCAGCGCGAGCTGGCGTGGCCGGCGCCGGGCGGGGTGGACCGGATACTCGACTGCGCCGTGACGCAGATCCTGCTCGGGCAGCACCGCCTGCAGCTGCTGCTCGAGATCGAGGATATCACCCAGCACCGGCGCCTCACTCGAGAGAACGCGTTGCTGGCGCAGTTGGGCGGGAGCCGCTTGATGGTCCGCCAGCTCGCGCATGAAATCAAAAATCCTCTCGGCGGTTTGCGCGGTGCCGCGCAGTTGCTCGAACGGGAACTGTTGGATCCCGCACTGCGCGAGTACACGCGAGTGATCATCAGTGAGGCGGATCGACTCACCAATCTGCTGGATTCCATGTTGGGTCCGGGACGCCCGCCGTTGAAACAGCTGATCAATGTGCACGAGCTGCTGGAGCGTGTATATCACTTGCTGCGCAGTGAAGCCGCTCCGGGCGTCACCATCGATCGCGACTATGACCCCAGTCTTCCGCCGCTCACGGTGGACCCCAATCACATCATTCAAGCGATGCTCAATCTGGGCCGCAACGCCATCCAGGCGCTCGCAGGAGCTGCGGTTGAATCGCCCCGCCTCATTTTGAGGACTCGCGCGGCCAGCAATGTCAGCGTCGGCGCACACCGCCACCGGCTGGTTGCCTCGATTCAGTTCGAAGACAACGGTCCCGGCGTGCTGAACGAGATTCGCGAAACCATCTTTTATCCGCTCGTGTCGGGACGCGCCGACGGCACCGGACTGGGTTTAGGCATAGCGCAGGATCTGGTCAGCCGTCATGGCGGCTTGATCGAATTCGACAGTGCTCCGGGGAGAACCATATTCGTCATTTCCTTGCCGATGGATTCCGCTTGAACGTCAAGCCTCTGCAAGTTTGGCTGGTCGACGACGACGCCTCCATTCGCTGGGTGCTCGAGAAAGCGCTGAAAGGCAGCGGCATGCAAGCCAAATGCTTCGACCAAGCCGACAACGTTCTAACGGCGCTGCGCGGCGCCGCGCCGGACGTGCTGATGACCGATATACGCATGCCCGGCCGCAGCGGTTTGGACTTGCTCAAGGAAATCCAAGTATCGCGGCCGGGATTGCCGGTGATCGTCATGACGGCTCACTCCGATCTGGATGCGGCGGTGGCGGCGTACCAGGGCGGCGCGTTCGAGTATCTGCCGAAGCCCTTCGACATCGACAAGGCCGTGGACCTCGTGCGCCGCGCCGCACAGCAGGCGACGCTGTCGACCGACGCAGAGGCCACCAGGCGCAGCATCCCGGAACTGTTGGGTCAAGCGGCAGCGATGCAGCAGGTGTTTCGCGCGATCGGCCGGTTGTCCCGCTCCAGCATGACCGTGCTGATCACCGGCGAATCGGGCACGGGCAAGGAACTCGTGGCACGCGCCCTGCATCGGCACAGTCCGCGCGCCGCAAAGGCTTTTGTGGCGCTCAACACGGCCGCCTTCACCGCGGACCTCTTGGAATCGGAGCTGTTTGGCCACGAGAAGGGCGCGTTCACCGGCGCCGATGCGTTGCGCAGGGGCCGCTTCGAACAGGCCGACGGGGGCACGCTGTTCCTCGATGAAATCGGCGACATGTCCCCGGCGCTGCAGACGCGGCTGCTGCGCGTCCTGGCGGAAGGCGAGTTCTATCGCGTCGGCGGGCAGACGCCGGTGAAGGTCGATGTGCGCGTCATCGCCGCGACACACCAAGACCTCGAAATGCGGGTGAAGTCGGCACATTTTCGCGAGGATCTCCTGCATCGGCTCAATGTGATTCGAATCGAGATTCCGCCGCTGCGCGAACGGCGCGAGGATATTCCGGAGTTGTTGCGGCACTACCTGGCGGTTGCCGGGCACGAACTCGGCGTCGAGCCGAAGCTCATGACGGCGACCGCGGAGACCGCGCTCGTGACGTTCGATTGGCCCGGCAATGTGCGCCAGCTGGTGAATGCCTGCCGCCGGCTCACGGTAACCGCGCCGGGACGCGAAGTCCGCGCCGAGGACATTCCTGCCGATCTCGGCGGCGCGGTGGTTGGCCAGACCGCGAATCACGATTGGATGGCGAAGCTCGCGCACTGGGCCGAGCAAGAATTGGACGCCGGCACCAAGCGCCTGCTGGATACGGCGGTGCCGGAAGTGGAACGGATTCTCATCCGCGTGGCGCTGCGCAAGGCCGATGGCCTCAAGCAAGACGCGGCCAAACTGTTGGGCTGGGGCCGCAACACGCTGACGCGCAAGATGAAGGAACTCGGCATGGAAGACGTCAGCTAAGGACGAGATTCGCCGCGCCGCGGTTTATAATTCGCGCATGAGCGAATTTCTCTCGAAAAAACTCGGCTCCGTGCAAGAGTTGCTGCTCGGCATCCCGGCAACGGAGTGGCTGATCGCCGGCGTCATAGGCGCGGTCGTCTGGGCCAGCCTCTGGGTCCTGCGGGATCTCATCGCCTCGCGATACCAGAAGTATTCCAGCGTCAAGAATCCCACGCTGATCCGGCTCATTGCGTATCTGATCGGCAATACCAAGCAGATTCTGTTCTTTGCCGTCGCCCTCGATGTTGCGCGACAAAGCCTGGCGCTCCCCGACCGGGTTCAGCACGCCGCGTCCAACACGGCGATGATCCTGATCTTGATTCAAGTCGGCCTGTGGGCCGGCCGCGCGGTGCGTTTCTATCTGGAAATGAAGGAAGTGGAGCGCGGCGCCGATCGCGTTTTTGCCGGCTCTCTGGATATCGTCAGTTTTGTGTCGCGCATGCTGATCTGGTCATTGCTGATCCTGGTGATGCTCAGCAATATGGGCGTCAATATCACCGCCTTGCTTGCGGGCTTGGGTGTGGGCGGCGTGGCGGTGGCGCTCGCGCTGCAAAATGTCCTGGGCGACTTGTTCGCGTCGCTGTCGATCGCCCTCGACAAGCCCTTTGTGCTCGGCGACAACCTGGTCATCGACACCTACATCGGCAAGGTCGAGCACATCGGCATCAAGACCACCCGCTTGCGCAGCGAGGGCGGCGAACAGATTATTTTGTCGAATGCCGACATCTTGAAGAGCCGCGTGCGCAATTTCGGCCGCCTGTCGCAGCAGCGGATATTGGCAACGATTCGCCTGACCTACGACACCCCGGCCGACAAGCTCAAGGAAATGCCCAAACTCTTGGAAAGCATCGTTCGCGAACACGCGCAGGCGCGCTTCGAGCGCTGTCACTTGAAAACGCTGGGCGAAAGCTGTTTTCAGTTCGAGCTGTCGTACTTCGTGCAGCAGCCCACCGTCAACCCCATGCTGGACCTGCAGCAGGCCGTGAATTTTCGGATCATCGAAGAGCTGCGGCGCCTGGGTGTGGAGTTTGCCTATCCAACCCAGCTCGTCGTCTTCGACAGGCATCGGCCCGCGCTCGAGAAATAAACGATGTTTCACGTCGTGCTGTTCGAGCCCGAGATTCCACCGAATACCGGCAACACCATTCGCTTGTGCGCGAACACCGGCGCGACGCTTCACCTGGTCAAGCCGCTGGGCTTTCGGCTCGACGATAAAAGTCTGCAGCGCTCCGGACTCGATTATCACGACCTGGCGGAAGTGAAAGTGCATGCGAATCTCGAAGCTTGCCTGGGTCAGCTTGACGGCTCGCGGCTGTTCGCCGTGGAGACCGGCGGGCGGCATCGCTACAGCGATGTGCGCTACCGGGCGGGCGACGCGTTTCTGTTTGGACCGGAAACCCGGGGCCTGCCGCCGGCGGCGTTGCAGCAGGCGGGCCCGGATCATTCCCTGTTCATTCCGATGCGTGCGCAGAGCCGCAGCATCAATTTGTCCAACGCCGTGGCGCTGGTGGTGTTCGAGGCCTGGCGTCAGGTCGGCTTTGAACGCGGGCTTTGAGAAAACCTCCTGCGGTAGTCCGCCGGGCTCACGCCGACCTTTCTGCGAAAATGATGCCGCAATGTCGTCGGCGAGCCGAGACCGCAGCGCTCGGCAATGTGATCGATGGGCAGCGTCGTGCTCTCGAGCAATTCGCGCGCTCGATCCACGCGCTCCCGGGTGATCCAATCCGCCGGACTCTGTCCCGTGGTTGCGCGGAAACGGCGCATGAAGGTGCGCTCGCTCATGGCGGCTAGCCGCGCCAGTTCGCCGATCCGCAATGGCTCGCCCAAGCGGCGCCTGATTTTGTCGAGCAGCGCGGACAGAGGCTGGCGATCGCTCGAGCTTCGATCGCGATGGTCGACCGGCCGTTCCAGGAATTGCGCCTGCCCACCGTCCCGATGAGGTGGAATGACCAACCTGCGCGCCACGTGATTGGCGACCGCGGGACCAAAGTCTCGGCGCACCAGGTGCAGGCACAGATCGAGGCCCGCGGCGCTGCCGGCTGAGGTCAGAACGCTGCCCTCGTCGACATACAGCACGTTCGGGTCCACGTGAACTTTAGGATGGCGCCGCCGCAGCTCCTCCGTGTAGCGCCAATGGGTAGTCGCCCGCTTGCCATCGAGCAACCCGGTGGCGGCGAGAACGAATGCGCCGGAGCAGATGGAGAGCAAGCGGGCACCGCGCGCGTGAGCTTCACGCAGCGCATCGAGCACCGCCGGCGGCACGGGGACATCCACGCCCTCCCATCCGGTGATCACGATCGTGCCTGCCGCGAGCAGCCTATCCAACCCGCCCGTGGCCTGCATGCGCATGCCGTACTGACCTCTGACGCTACGGCCTTTCGCCGAGCAGGTCTCGAAGCGATACCAGTCCGGCCCCAACTCCGGTCTCGACAGCCCGAAGACTTCAGCGGCGCAGGAAAACTCGAAGGCGCACAGACCGTCATAGACCAGGGCCGCGACCAAGGGATTGGAGGCTTTCCGGCCGATCTTCAACTTTGGCATGATTTGATCCATCGATGGCGATTTGGCCAATTGTGCGCCCACCGACCGGCGGCCACAATTGCCTACGACCGCAACCGCCCGCCGCCGCCCACTCGCCAGGAGAATTGCCGTGCCGAATGCCGTGACACAAATAGCCGCCGCCCCGCCTGCAACGGCAGCGGCGCATTTTGAATCTCTATTCACCTTCGAAACGGATTGCTGGGACACGCGCGAGGCGATGCATGGCGGCGCGCCGGGATTTGTTCTGCTCGACGTCCGCAGCCCTGCACTGTTCGACAAGGGTCATGTTCCCGGAGCGGTCAACCTGCCGCACGGCAAGATCATTGCTTCGCGGATGAGCGAGTACTCGATATCGACGCTGTTCGTGACCTACTGCTCGGGACCCCACTGCAACGGCGCCGCCCGAGCGGCCGCGAGGCTCGCGCGACTGGGCTTCCCGGTCAAGCTGATGGCCGGCGGAATCACCGGCTGGGCGGACGAAGGCTTCGAGTTAGAGCGAAGCTGAACGCGCTTCAGGAGAATCTTGTCGTCTTCGGGATAGCATGGCCGGACCCAAGCGCAAGCGGTCCGGCCATGCATTGCCGTCTCAATTCGCGGCGGTTTTTACCGCGGTCTTATCCGCGGCTTTCTGCGCCTGTATCCAGCTGTTGGTGCGTGCGTCCAGCAGATCGAGCGGCAGCACGCCGCCGTTCAGCATCTCATCGTGAAAACTGCGGATGTCGAACTTCGAACCCAATTGCCGCTGCGCGCGGGTGCGCAGCTCGCGAAACTTGAGCTGGCCGAGCTTGTACGAAAGCGCCTGAGCAGGCCAGGCAATGTAGCGATCCGTTTCCGATTGGATGGTGGGTTCATCGACCGGCTGATATTTGCGGAAGAATTCGACCACCTGATCGCGGCTCCAGCCTTGCGCGTGAAGGCCGGTGTCCACCACCAGCCGCACCGCGCGGAATAGCTCGCTGCTGAGCCTGCCGTAGTCGCTGACCGGATCTTGATAGAATCCGACTTCCTTGCCGAGCTGCTCGGAATACAACGCCCATCCTTCGACGTACCCGGAGTTGCCCGCATGCTGGCGAAACTTCGGCAGGCCCGTCATTTGCTGCGCCACCGACAATTGCATGTGATGTCCGGGGATGCCTTCATGGTAGGCGGTGGCCTCATCACCGACGAGCCAGCGATGCTCGAAGTTGGAGGTGGCGACGCTCACGCGACCCGGGCGTTTACCGTCGGGAGTGCCGGTTTGGTAATGCGTCGCGGACGCTGCCTGGAAAGGCGGAATCGCCTCGACGGTGACCGGCGAGCCGGGAATGTAGCCGAACAAATCGGTTAGTTTCGGCTGCATTTGCGCAATGTATTTGCGGAAGTCCTCCAGAATCTGTTCGGAGGATGTGGGAATGTACTTGGAATTGGCTTTCAATGAATCGCGGAACGATGCCACATCCGCGAAGCCCTGTGACTTGGCGATGAGCAGCATCTCGCCTTGGATGCGTTCGATCTCGTGCAAACCGATCGCATGGATCTTTTCGGGGCTCAAGGTACTGATCGTGGTGCGGCTGCGAATGTCGTTCAAATAGCGCTCTTTGCCGCCCGGCAGCGATGTGACGCTCAGGGTTGAGCGGCCTTGGGGCGCGTATTCCGCCGCAACGAAGGCCGCAAAGCCTTTGTACGCGGGAATGACCTCACTGTTGACGGCGGCGGTAATCAACTGGGTCAGACGCTGTTGATCTTCCGACGAGATGCCGGCGGGAAATTTCTTGGTCGGCAACAAAAACGGGTTCGCGGCGATGACTCCCTCGCACTGCGCCGGTACCTTCTCGAGCAGGAATCGCACCGGCATGAGCTTGTCCTTCATTCCCGCACGCAGCACATCCTCGGTTTGCAGGAACACGCGCGGAATCTGGTGAAGGCGGGCGATGTAGTCCTCGTAGTGCTTGACCGAATCCAGCGGCACCGAGAGCGGCATGTCCGCCAGACGTGTCTGCGGGCCCTCCATATGATTCACCGGCATCTCGTATTCTTTGAACTTGAAATTCTCGATTCGTTGCTCGAGCGCCCGCTGCATGACCTCATGGGACAGATGGTCCTGTTCCGGAAAGCCCGCCGTCGATATTGCCTCCAAACGGGCCACAAAGTCTTCGTCCAGGGCATGCTGCAGCTGGAATCCGGCCGGAGAGTAGTCATCGAGCTGATCGTTGTATCGATAGTCGCCGACCGCCGTTGCGCGTTCCGGATGCCGCTTGAGATCCGATTGGTATTGCTCCTCGAAGAGCGCGTTCTGGGCGGCAATCCTCGAGGCGACCGGCTGCGGCGCCTTGGCGGCGGCACTGAGGGAACATATGACCGAAAGAGCGAAAATTGTGCTGTTGCGCATGGTTTGAAAGGTTAGCACGGCGATGGTTACTTCGCGGAAGCAGGGAAAACCGGCAATTTATCGATATCACGCGCATCGTGCTGGATGATCACGGTGGCGTGAAGATTGGTAGCCAGCTGTTTGAAGCGATCCAACGATGCCAACGTATCGGCGCGGTTCGTGTTGAACGTCGGCACGCCGTTGCTATCGTAATTTTCACGGAAGTGCGCCAAGTCGCCGCTGATCAGCACATTGCCTTTGTCTTTGAGCTTGACCAGGAGGCTGTGATGACCGGGCGTATGCCCCGGCGTGTTCAACATGACCACGCTGCCGTCGCCGAACACATCCTTGTCTCCGGACACCGGCTCGACTTTGCCTCCGCCGCTGATCCAATGGGCGAAATTTGCAGGATTGATCGCCGGATTGGACTTGGTGTCATTTTTGACGTCATTCAGCGCGTCCCAATCACCCTTGCCGATCAGCAATGTCGCCTGCGGAAACGATGCGACCTGGCCGATGTGATCGCCGTGGTAGTGGCTGACGCCCACGAAGTTGATTTGCTCGGGTTTCAAGTGCAGTTGCGCCAGTTGTTCTACCAGGCTGCTTTTCGGCGCGGTGGGCGCAGGCGTCGTGCCCGTGGCCGCCGGATTGCCGGTGTCCCAAACGAGATAATCGTTGCCATGCTTCACGAGGTAGCAGCTGAAGGTAAGCTGAATACTCAGTCCCTTGAACGCGGCAACGTCCGAGAAGCGGCTGACATCGGCGAGCGTGGTGCTCTTGCCGCAATCGAAACGCGTCAAAGAAAGCTCGGCCGCCGCTTCTGCCGGCGGCGTTTGTGCCGGCGTTGCTTTTGCCGGCTCCGCCTTGGCTGGCGCTGCATGTGCCGAGGGCGCGATCGCCGCGCTAGCCAAGCTCGCCAGCAATACTGCGCCAATCCTAAATTCGATGCGATTCATATGCGCTCCCAATTGTTCGATGAAATGGCTAAATTAAAATCCCAAATGGACCCGGCAAATCTGTAAAGCGATCCGAGATTTATTCGGACTCCGAACGCACTTCCCGCCCCATCAGTGCTTGCACCGCGGACCCCACCGGCTTGCTCTCGTACATGATCCCGTATATTTCGCGGCAAATCGGCATGTCGACGCCCAATCGCTGCGCCACATGGTGCACGGCGCGCGCCGCCGATACGCCCTCGACCACCTGATGAATGGCTGTTTGCGCCTGAGCGGGCGATTCGCCGCGGCCCAGCGCCATGCCGAAACGGCGGTTGCGCGATTGATCATCGGTGCATGTCAGGACCAAGTCTCCAAGCCCGGCGAGTCCCATGAAAGTTTCGCGCTGCGCGCCGAGCTTGACTCCCAATCGCATCATTTCGGCGAGACCGCGCGCAATCAGCGCCACACGGGTATTGGCGCCGTATCCCATGCCGTCGGCAATGCCGGAGCCGATGGCAATGACATTCTTCACCGCACCGCCGACCTCCACACCCATGATGTCGGTTTGGGTGTAAGCGCGGAAATTGGGTCCCGATAGGCTCAATGCGAGTTCCTTGGCGAAGTGCTCATCGCGAGACGCAACGGTCATCGCGGTCGGTAAACCGGCGCCGACTTCTTTGGCAAAGGTCGGGCCGGACAATACGGCTCCGGGCGTGGCCCCCAAAACTTCCCGCACCACCTGGTGCGGCAACAACCCGCTGTCGATCTCGAACCCCTTGGTCGCCCAGGCAATCCGCGTGTGAGGGGACAAGTGCGGCCGAATCCCTTCAAGGGTTGCGCGAAATGCGTGCGAAGGCACGGCGATCAGTGCGTCGCGGGCCCCCTTGAGCGCCTGAGCCAGATCGGCCGCTACCTGCAGTGATTCCGGGAACGGGGCATCCGGCAGATAGCGCACATTGCGGCGCGCGCTGCGCATCGCATCGAGCTGCGCGGCGTCGCGGCTCCACAATTGGGTAAGGTGTCCTTCCCGTGCCAACAGAATGGCGAGTGCCGTGCCCCAGGAGCCGGCGCCGATGACCGTCATCGGTTCCGCACGCCGGTCCATAAGAACCTCTAGTTCACCAGATTCGGCTGCTGCGGAGCTTGCTGCGCCTGGGCGAACAACGCGTCGAAATTCACCAGCGGCAGCAGAAAATTCGGGAAGCCGCCCTTGACGATCAAATCCGAGATCACTTCCCGTGCATAGGGAAACAGCACACTTGGGCAGAAGCTGCCGATCAAGCGTTTCAAATCCTCGCCGCCGGCGCCGGTGATGGAAAACACACCGGCTTGCTTGACCTCCACCAGGTACAGGGTCGCGTCGCCCTGCTTCGCCTCGACGGTGACGGTCAGCAATACTTCGCGCGCATCGGGCGAGAGTTCTTCCGCCGAAGTATTCATGTTCAACTGAAACTTCGGTTCCCAAGCTTGGTTGGTGGGCAAGCGCGGACCATTCGGCGACTCGTAGGAACAATCCTTCAAGTAAACGGTCTGTAAAGTCACTTGTGGGCCTAAATTGGCCCCGGATTCCGCCGTACTAACCTCGTTCATCCTGCTGCCCCCTGAATTAACCGATCCAGCTCTCCACTGCGATCCAGTGCGAAAAGGTCGTCACACCCACCGACATGCTTGTCACCGATAAAGATCTGCGGAACCGTATTGCGGTTGCTGCGCGCAGTCATTTCCTCGCGAAATTTCGCGTCGTCGTCAACATTGATTTCGTCGAAAACCACCTGTTTCTGAGTCAGCAGGCTCTTGGCCCGCTCGCAGTACGGACACCAGTCCGACACGTAAAGAGTCACGGCCGGCTGCGTCATTTCGAACTACTCTTACCCCCGGCCGTTTTCGTCAGCGGCAAGTTGTCCTTCACCCAGGCATTGAGCCCGCCTTGAAGATTGAACACCTTGGTGAAGCCGAGTTTGACGAGCGCGCGCGCCGCGGAGGCGCCGTTGCTGCCGCTGTCACAATACGTAATGACGTTCTTATCACGCCACTTCTTCAACGATTCGGCTTGCGATTCGAGCGTCGCGGCCGGCACATTGCGCGCATCGACGATGTGCCCGGCATCGAACAACTCCTTGCTGCGAAGATCGATGACGAGGGCGCCCTGATTCATGAGCCTCACGGCCTGCGCGGCGCTCAATGCCGCAAATGCCTGGACGCGCGCAAGAAGCTCGTAAACCACCACGACAATGGCGGCCAGCACCGCGGCGCCTACGAGGTATGGATGATGGCCAATGAACTCTAACAATCGCTGCATGCGGCTCGCACAATGGGGTTTTTGGGCGCGCAAGTATAGCAGCGGGCACAAGGCTTGTATGCTTGGCGAAAGGATGAATACCCGGCTATGAATCGACGCCATCAATGGCTGCGCGCGACCGCGGTCCTGGCCTTCGCGCTGTGCGCGAGCGCTCAGGGCGCCGTCACCGAACCGGCGGATTCGGCGCAGGCGAAAGCCAAGCTTGCGGCCGTGCGCGCGCGAATCAGCGAACTTACCAATCGAATGGGATCGCAGCTCGCGCAACGCGATTCCTTGAGCGCGCGCGTGCGCGAGACGGAACTGGTCATTGCCGCGAAGCGTCAACGCGTGGAAGAGATGCACACCGCGGAAGAGGCCGCGGAGCGGCGCCGCTCGGAATTGCGCGCTGAACAAACGCGCAACCAAAACGCGCTGCAATCGGAACGAACGTCGCTCGCGAGCCAGGCGCAGGCGGCGTACATGATCGGCCGTCAGGAGGAATTGAAGCTGCTCTTGAACCAAAGCAATCCTGCGACCCTCGGGCGAACGCTCGCCTACCACGGCTACTTCGCCGAACAGCGCAGCCGGAAGATCAGGTCCATTCAGGACGACGAAAGCAGATTGCAGCAATTGGTCGCGGAAATTGAGCGGCAAACGCGGGAATTGCAGACGCTGGAGGATGAGGCGGCCAAGGAGATTGCCGGACTGCAGCACGCGCGCGCGGAACGCAGCGTCGCTGTCGCGGCGCTGACGAAAAAACTGGCGAGCGGCAATCAGGAACTTGGGAGTTTGAGGCGCGAGGAACAGGCGGTCGAATCGCTGGTCGCGGATCTGACCCGCATGCTGCAAGACTTTCCGGTCGATCCCTCGCAGAGCTTCGATCACATGCGCGGCAAACTGCCGTGGCCGGTACTCGGCCGCCTGGGCACGCGCTACCAAGCGCCGCGCGACAATTCGGCCGGCGGAGTGCGTTGGAATGGCGTGATGATCGATACGACGCGCGGAGCGAAGGTACGGGCTCCTTTCTTCGGCCGCGTGGTCTATGCGGATTGGCTTCAGGGCTTGGGTTTATTGATGATCATCGGCCACAGCGGCGGGTACATGACCCTGTATGGTCACGCCGAAGTGCTCTATAAATCCGTGGGAGACAGGGTCGCGCCGGGAGACGTGATCGCCGCCTTGAGCGACACCGAGGGCGCCAATCCGCAGCTTTACTTCGAAATACGTGAAGGACGTAAGACCGTCGATCCCAAAGCCTGGCTGAAAACCAACCCTTAGGACGCGACGAGCGCCGATTTGACACTGTTCCTCGCGGCTGGCGGTGAATCGCCTGCGCACGTATGCTTCCGCTTCTGATGAGCAAGAAATCCGGAAACGCCTTACTGCTGGCCGTCGGCATCGCCATTGGCCTCTCGTTTGGGCTGGCGCACGGCGTCCTGGCGGAGAAACCGGCCGCTCTCGGCAGTGATCTGCCCTGGCAGGACGCCCGCATGCTGGCCGCTGTGCTGGAGCGGGTAAAGCATGATTATGTGAATCCTGTGGACGACCATCAATTGCTGCAAGCGGCGATTCGCGGGATGGTGGCATCGCTCGATCCGTATTCCGCATATCTGGATGGAGACGAATACGACGAGGTGAAGATCAGCAGTTCGGGCCGCTATTCGGGCGTCGGCATCGAGTTGTCGATCGAAGACGAACAGGTTGTCGTCATTGCGCCGTTCGACGGTTCGCCCGCGGCGCTGGCGGGCATTCGCTCCGGCGACGTCATTGTGACGATCGACGGAATCCCCGTGAATTCCAACACTTTGGCGGATACCATCGGCCGCATGCGCGGCGCCGAAGGGACATCGGTCAAGATTGGCATCATGCGCGAGGGCCATCCGGAGCCGATGCTGTTCACGCTGAAACGTTCGCGCGTTGAGCTGCACAGCGTCAGGGCAGAAATGCTCGAGTCCGGCTACGGCTATGTGCGAATTTCTCAGTTCAGCGAAACCACCGGCGATGACTTGAACGCGGCACTGAAGAATCTGCGCAAACACAACGGCGCGCCGCTCAAAGGGCTCGTGCTCGATATGCGCGACAACCCGGGCGGAGTGCTCGAAGCGGCGGTGTCGGTCGCCGATACCTTCCTCGACAGCGGCGTCATCGTGACCGCCAAGGGGAGAACGCCCGACTCCAAATTTGAAATGAGTGCGACCCCGGGGGACGCGTTGAATGGGGCGCCCATCGTGGTGCTGGTCAATGGCGGTTCGGCGTCGGCGGCGGAGATCGTCGCCGGCGCACTGAAGGATCAGCACCGCGCGAAACTCATGGGGCGCACGACATTTGGCAAGGGCTCGGTGCAGACGATCATTCCGCTGTCCGACGATCGCGCCGTCAAGCTGACCACCTCGCTCTATTACACACCATCCGGCGTGTCCATCAATCACCGCGGCATTGCGCCCGACATCGAGTTGGAGCGCGATCCTAAACCGCCGGCGATTCCACCGCCTGCGGATGCGCCGTTGCTACAGCGCGATCCGGACGTCAGGCGTGCGCTGGATGAATTGAAAGCATCGCACACGAGCCGCCCGGGTGCGGTGACGACCGCGGCGCAGCTCGAGTGATGCGCAGCACGCGGTCCATCGAGATACTGTGTTTGGCACTCGCTGCGTTGGTGCTCATTTGGTCCGGAGCGCTGGCGGCTCAGATGTGGCCGGTGATTGGGCTGCTGACGGCATTCGGGCTTGCCATCGTTGGATTTCGCGGCCGCCGCTTCCTGCCGGGGCACAGCCGCACCAAGCTGCTGATCGAATCCTGGTCGATGGTGATATTCATCACCTGCGTACTGTGGTTTACGGGCAAGGGCGGCAGCCCGCTGTTCAATCTGTACTTGTTGCCCATTATCTTGAGCGCGCTGACCCTGGGCCGCGTGGTAACGCTGCTGCAGGTGGCGGTGATCGCGATTTGCCACCTGCTGCTGGCGATGACAACGCCCGGCCTGGATGTGGTCTCGCTGCTCTATGCCAGCCAAGTGGTCGGGCAGGTGGCGCCGTTTCTGCTGGTGGCCTATTTGACCACGACCTTGTCGGCGGACATCACGGAGGCTCGCGAGCGCATCGAGAATCTGGCGCAGACCGATTCGTTGACCGGCCTTTACAACGTACGCATGTTCAACGAACTGTGGCAACGAGAGCACAACACGTGCGAGCGCAACCGCGGCGTGTATGCGCTGCTGATGATCGATATGGACAAGCTCAAGGAGATCAACGATGCCTTCGGCCATGAGGCCGGGAACAGCGCCATCACGCTGGTGGCGCAGTGCATGCAAAGAAGCATTCGCAATACCGACCATGCTGCCCGATTCAGCGGCGACGATTTCGCGGTGCTGCTGCCGGGCGCTTCGCCCGAAGTCGCCGAGGCCGTGATCAAGCGTCTACGGCACAACGTCTATAAAACGACGCTGGATCTGCGCTCGCGCATGATTCGCTGCAGCGTCAGCATCGGCATGGTCAGTTACCCCAGGGACTCGAAGGATATGCGCGAGCTGCGCAGCCTTGCCGATGACCGGATGTATCGCGATAAAGAGCTGCGGCGCAACCCCGGCGCGGAAGCAAATGCTTGAATTTCTGGGAGCAAATGCCTGAATGTGCTGGACTTTTATGAAAATATGGGCAAAGTTAGGGCTGCATCACGCCGGGGCGTGATTAACATATGGTCAGCTAGTCATTCTTTCTTCAGGTCGAGAGAGGGTTAATGCGGTCAATCAATCGAACGTCGCCACCGGCAGCAGGGCGGCTTCCCATCCGTGCATTAGCCAGTCTTTTCCTGGGTTTTCTGGCACTTCAGGCGACCGCCAAGAACACCGGCGAGCCGAGGCTGAAGTCCGGTTCCGTGCTCATCGTCGACCAAAGCGACTCCTCCGTGCTGTATTCCCGCAATTCGGACGTTGCTGCGCCCATCGCCTCCATCACCAAGTTGATGACCGCCCTGGTGGTTTTGGACGCGCAGCAACCGTTGGATGAACCCATCCAAATCACCGCAGCCGACCGCGATTTCCGGAAATCCTCCTTTTCGCGCCTCACCGTCGGCACCACGTTGACGCGGGGCGACCTGATGCATCTCGCCCTGATGTCCTCCGAGAATCGTGCTGCGTACACCTTGGGGAACAACTACCCCGGCGGCATGCCCGCCATGGTGGCTGCGATGAACGCGAAGGCCAAGGCTTTGGGCATGACGAGCGCGCACTTCGTCGATCCCACCGGACTGTCGAGCCAGAACGTGGCAAGCCCCGATGACTTATCCAAGCTGGTGATTGCGGCATCGAAAAATAGCACCATCCGCGAGTATTCGACCGATAGGAATTATGCGGTGCGCGTGCACAAGCGCTTGGTGGAGTTTCGCAATACCGATAATTTGGTGGCGAATCCGCGGTGGAACATCATCGTGCAAAAGACCGGCTATATCGCTGAGGCCGGCAAGTGCTTGGTGATGGCGGCCGTCATCGAAGGACGGTCCGTGGTGATCGTGCTGCTGGACTCTTTCGGCAAGTACACCCGGGTTGCCGATGCCCAGAGGGTCAAGACGTGGATGGAAAGCTCCTCCCACCGTCACTTCCAGGCCGAGATCCGCTAGAACCTTAAGTAGATCGCATTTCAACCCCGAAACTGGCCATCACCCGTTCAATGGGTGACAACAGCCAGTATCATCCAAACTACGCCACACCGGCGGCCGGAGACGGGTATGCGATTACCACTGATTTTCATGGCATGTTCGGCGTGGTTTTTAGCCGCTTCGGCGTGGCCTGCTGACCGAACCCTGTCAGTCACGATTTATGCCGATGATCTGGCGTTGGTTCAGGACCGGCGCGACATCGACGTCAAGGAAGGCCGCCAGCGCATCGAATTTCAGGAGGTTTCCGGGCAGATTCGCCCGGAAACCGTGTCGCTGGCCGCCGCCGATATCAGCATCATTGAGCAGAATTTCGACTTCGATCTGCTCACGCCCGCCAAATTGATGGAAAAGGCCGTGGGCCAAGAAATCACCATTGTTCGCGTCAATCCCGCCACCGGAGCGGAAACCCGCGAGCAAGCGCAGGTGCTTGCCACCAATGGCGGCGTGGTCTTGAAGATCGGCCAGCGCATCGAAGTGCTGCGCGACGACGGCTTGCCGGTGCGCGTGATCTTCAGCAAGGTACCCGACAACCTTCGAGCGCGGCCTACCCTGTCGGTGAGCATCATCGGCGCGCACGCCGGAACGCGGCGCGCGACCTTGAGCTATCTCACGCCCGGACTCGGCTGGAAGGCGGACTATGTCGCGCTCTACAACGAGAGCGACGCCAAAATCGACGTGCAAGGTTGGGTGACGCTGACGAATTCCAGCGGCACCACCTATGACAATGCGCAAACGCTGCTGGTCGCCGGTTCGCCGAGTCAGGTGGACGGCGCGGCCAACAATTACCGGCCGTCCCCTCGCCGATCGACTTTGCAGGTGCCGGGTACGGAGAGCGGCAACCGCGAGCGATTGGGCGATTACTACCTGTACCCGCTCGCCGAACGGACCACCATCGCGAATTTGCAGACCAAGCAGGTCAGCTTCCTCGATGTCCATGGCGTACCTGCGGAGCACGGCTATGAATTCCGCAACCGCTGGCTGGGAACCGCCGAGACGCCGGTGAGCGCCAAGAGCATCTACAGCTTCTCGACGAGCGCGCATGCCGGACTCGGCGATCAATTGCCGGCCGGGATCTTGCGTTTCTACATGCGCGACAAACGCGGCGATCCGCAGTTTATCGGCGAAAGCCGCATCGATCACACGCCGATGGGCTCGACGTTGTCGCTGACTACCGGGGATGCCTTTGACGTCAAAGTGCATGCCGTCGTCGAAAAGCGTACTCGCATCGCGACCTTCGATTGGCAAACCGATATGCGCTACGAGCTGACCAACGCGCTGCCGCGCAGTGTCGTCGTGAAACTGCGCCAGGAAGGCCTGTGGGGCGATTCGAGCATCAAGGCCGAGAGTCAGAAGAGCACGAGGTCCAGTGCCGAGGTAGCCGAGTGGGCCGTGACGGTGCCTGCGAACGGCAAGGCAACTCTCACGGCCAGCTTCGAAACGCGGTACTAACACCATGCGCGCAACGCCGCGTGCCTGCGCGATGCTGGGTTTGGCGATCGGCGCCGCGCCGCAGCCCGGGTCTGTCCTCGCCGCCGAGATCTTGGCGGAGCCGCCCTCGGATCTCATCGTCACCGTGTATCGCGCGCCGTATCGGAATGGTGGATCAATTGACCTCGATGACCTGCAGGGCTTTGCGCTGGTCAGCGAAACGCGCATCGTGCACCTACCCGCGGGCAGAAGCCGCCTGCGCTTCGAGGGCGTCGCCGACGGCATCGAACCGGCCAGCGCCATCATCACGGGCTTTCCGGGTGGAGTCATCGAGAAGAATCGCGATGCGCGATTGCTGAGCCCGGCGGCGCTGATTGCCTCCACTCTGGGAAAGCCGGTGGAATTGCTGCGCACGATCCGCAAGACCGGCAAGACCGAACGCTTGACCGGCACGCTGCTATCCGATGCGGGTGGAGGCGTGGTATTCAAAACGTCGCAGGGCATCGAGGCGTTGCGCTGTTCGGGCTTGCCGGAAACCTTTAGTTTCGAGCCGGTCTCCGGCTTGTCCGCGCGCCCCACGCTGTCGGTCGAAGTGCGCAGTCCGCGCGCTGAAACCAAACAGGTGACGCTGTCCTATTTATCGCGCGGATTCGATTGGGCCGCCGACTACACGGTGACTCTGTCGGACGACGGCAAGAGCTTTGAACTCGGGGCCTGGGTCACGCTGGCCAACTCCAATGGCGTGGGATTTCCGTCCGCGCACACGCAAGTGGTCGCGGGAACGGTGAATCGCGCGAATGGCGAGGAAGAGGTTGAACCGATCGACATCGGCGGACCGATTCTGGCGCGATGCTGGCCGCGCGGCTCGACCAGCGATGTGTCCGAAATCCGAATGTTCAAGCTGGCGCACGACGATCTCAAGGCAAATGCGCCGATGCCGATGGCGATGCGGGTAGGTTCCCTGCAGGAAGTCGTCGTCACCGGCGCCAAGAAAGTGCAGCAAGAACAGCTGGGCGATTTGAAGCTGTATCGCGTGCCCGAGCGCACGACGCTGGCCAGCCGCCAATCCAAGCAAGTGCGCTTGATGGATCGCTCCAGCATCCCGGTCTACACCGTGTATGGCGCGGAAGTGGACGTGGAGGAGGATGACGCTGTCTCGACCCCTGCCCACCGATTGCTTCGAACCAAGAACACGGCGGCGAATCATCTGGGCCTACCGCTGCCCTCCGGCAGCGTCGCGGTGTTTGGCGCGGTTCAAGGTCTGAGATTGCTCGAGAATGAATCCGACCTGCGCGATATCGCGGTGGACGAGGAGGTTGAAATCAACATGGGGGAGAGCCCGGACGTTCAGGTAACGGCCAACAAGGAAAAGGTCTCCGTCGACCCGGCGCAGGACATGCCGCCGCTGGTGCCGGGAGTGAGCCTGCGATCGGTAAAAATCGGGACCGCCAATCGCGTCGCCATCAGCAATGCCCGGCCAACCGACGTCCAATTCGAGTTGCGGCTGCAGCTCGAGCCGGGCGCGCGCGTGGTCCGCGCTGATCATAGATTGGGCACCAAGAACGGCCGGCCGATTTTTCGCCTGCGTGTTCCCGCCCATGAAACGGTCACGGTGCGCTACCAGATCCAGCGCACCGACGATCGAATTTTGCGCACTCCATAGCGGTTGCGGCCGCCGCCGTAGCTTACAATTGCCGGATGTCGGGAATCCTTAAAGCGGCGGCGGTGCTGCGATGGTGAGAAGTCGCCAGTCGCGGATCAAGAACTACTTCGCCGAAAATAGGCTGTTTACCATTCGCAGCATCGTCGCTGGCGTCATCGCCGCGGTGCTGCTCTTGACCGTTGCGGGGCGCCTGTTCTACCTGCAAGTGCTCAAGTACGACTACTACGCGAATCTGTCGCAGGGCAACAGCATTCGCACCGAGCCCATCCCGCCCAGCCGCGGCTTGATACTGGACCGTCACGGCGTGGTCTTGGCGGACAATCTGCCGGCCTTCAATGTCGAGCTGGTTCGTGAACAAATCGGCGACAACAAGGCGCTGGACGTCACGCTGGCTCAGTTGGTCAGCATTGGATTACTGCGCAGCGAAGAGGTCGGCAACATCCGGCGCACGGTTCTGCTGCATAAGGTGTACGAGAGCGTGCCGGTCAAGCTGCTCTTGAATGAGGAGGAGATGGCGCGATTCGCGGTGCACCGCTATCAATTTTCCGGCGTGGATATTCGCGCGCGGCTGGCGCGCCACTACCCCTTGCGGGAAATGGGTGTTCACGCCATCGGCTACGTGAGCGCGATCAACGAACAGGATTTGAAGCAAATCGACAGCGCGGAATATGCCGGCACCAGCCTGATCGGTAAACTCGGTGTGGAGGGTGCCTACGAACAGAAGCTGCACGGCAAACCGGGCTTCCGAGAATTGGAAGTGAATGCCGCCGGCCGGCCGGTGGATAAGCAGGGAGGCTACGCGTCCAAACTCAATACCCGCCCACCGGTCGCGGGAGAGGACCTGATCCTAGGCATGGATGTGCGCGTGCAAAAAGTTGCCGAGGAGGCGCTGGTGGGCAAGCGCGGATCGGTGGTCGCGCTCGATCCGAAAACCGGCGATATCATCGCGCTGGCCAGCACGCCGGGCTTTGATCCGAACGATTTTGTCCGCGGCCTTTCGGTCGCGCAGTACGGCGCGCTATCGAACAGCATCGATGTGCCGCTGCTCAATCGCGCCTTGCGCGGCGCCTATCCGCCCGGTTCGACCGTGAAGCCCCTGTATGCGTTGGCCGCGCAGCACTACGGCATTCTGTCTCCCCAACAGATTGAGTATTGCCCAGGGTTCTTTACCTTGCCGGGCAGCAGCAACAAATTTCGCGACGATAAAGTTCATGGATCCTTGGATATGCGTCACGCAATATCCGAGTCCTGCGACGTGTATTTCTATCGGCTAGCCGACAAGATGGGCATCGATCGCATGCACGAGTTCATGAGCGCCTTTGGCTATGGGGAGTTGACCGGAATCGATATTCCGGGCGAAAAGGCCGGGCTGTATGCCTCGCCCGAATGGAAGCGGCGGGTATTCAAGCGCAAGGCCGAGCAGGTGTGGTTTCCCGGCGAATCCATCAGCATGGGTATCGGTCAAGGCCCCATTACCGTCACGCCGCTGCAGCAGGCTCACTTTGCGGCGGAAATTGCCGAGCGAGGGAAAATAGTCGCTTTGCCGCGCCTGGTCGCAGGCACTCGCGCCCCCGGATCGGTTACGGTCGTGCCACGCAGTCCGACTTTCAACAAACCGGTCAACATGGCTACCGATGATCAGTGGAACGTGATTTACGACGGCATGATTGGCGCCGTTACGCAACCAGGCGCCACCGCCTACCTCGCCTTTCGCGGCGCGGGCTACAAGCTGGCAGGAAAAACCGGAACTGCCCAAGTAGTAACGGTCAAACAAACCGAAAGCACCAAGCACCAGGATGCTGATGTGCGAAAGCGCGAACACGCGTGGTTCATCGCATTCGCGCCGGTCGATGATCCGAAGATTGCGATATCCGTGTTGATTGAAAACGGCGGTTTCGGCGGTTCCACCGCAGGTCCCATTGCGCGCAAGGTGCTCGACACATATTTATTGGCGGATGATGGGCCTGTTCCTGCACAGAAAAACCCTGAGGCCGCCGCAGTCAGGTAACTGGACTGTGTAGGTGGTCCGATCAGACATCATCGGCCAGGAAAGCATTTGGGATCAATGAGTTAGTGAATTCCTAGCGACGTGGTCCAGCATGCCGGCTTCAACAGCCCAAGGCCCTAATAATAACTGGATATTTATACAGGCCCGAGGCACAATTCAGCATCGTTTCAGTGAACAAAACCTGAAGGTGCACGTGATGTCGGCTCGTCGATTCTCAATCAAAAATCGTCGTCGAAACACAGGCGGATCCACTTTACCCACTATCAGCGGCAAGCAACTCAATCGCCTGCTCAAGGCAATTGAAACCGAGCGTGGCAACTTGTCTCGAGCGGACTCTTTGCTAGGGTGCCTCATAATCGCGATGGAATATGGGGAGACGATGCACAAGGGCCCGTACTACCCGGACGTGGCACAGATCGCGCATGAGATGGTGAGAAAGTCGATCAGCGCGTTGGACCCGATCCACTTACCGAGTCCGTCCCGCGACAAGGTCAAGGAAGAATTCTCCTTCAAAGGTCTCGCGCCGCCGGCGGCGGTGTTGCACGAGATGCCGCTGTTGCCGCGGCCGATCCTCACAGCGTTTCCGCGGCAACGTTCGCAGCGCTTGCACCGTCGTTACTATTGCCGCCATTCGACGAGGAATGCTTCCAGTGTGGACTCGGCTTCCGAAAATATTTCGGGCTGAGTGGCTCGATAGTGCTCGGCCTGCTCGATGAGCGTTGAACGGCTGCGGTTGAACAAGCGAGCGGCCGCGGCAGCGGTTGCGCCATTGCGGGTGGCGAGCACCGTCGCGATGACACGCGCTTTGCTTACGATGCGCTTTCGGGTGCCGGTAAGCATGTCGTCATACGACACTTGGCAGTAATCGGCGACTCGACGAGCTATCGATTCGATGCTGGGACGATGAGCAAGCGTGGCGTGGCCCGTGCATACTCTGGAGCCTGCGCCGGACGCGCGGTCGGCCTTGGGGACGCGTCGCGAACGTCGAGTGAAGAGTTCGATAGCGTGAGGTGATATCCCTTCCGATTTGCGGCGTCGATACGTGGCGGGTCCGGGAGCGCCGACGCTGAGAGCGATCAAGACCCGATCGATGTTGATCCACGGCATTGAGTTGGGCACAAGATAGGCCTGGTCGGCGGTCCAGATTCGCGGGTGCGGGGCCGGTGCGGATGCCGGCGCAATTTGCGAAGTAGCGGCGGGCGCGGCGGATCGGTGCAACCACAGTACAAACTCGTCTAGATAGACTTCGTCCAGCGGAATGGCGGCATAGTGCTTGAAGATGCCGCCGCCGCCGCGCGTTTGGCGCACGTGTATGGCATAGGCGCCGGATATGTGGTGCGCCACGGTGCCCAAGGGCGCGTGTGCGACCTGTAGGGCGAAACGCATTTCGTTGGCTTCGCAGCGGCAGGCGTAGATGGCGCCGCCGCACCAGAACAGCATGCGCGCGGCGATGAGTCCAAGTGCCCGCCAATCGTCGTCGGTTTGAATCAGCGCATCGGTGTGACGCGCACGTAGCACGAGTTGTACCAGCGATTGCGCAAACTGTGGTGCAGGGGTGTCGCCCATTCCTTAGGTCCTTTTGAACACCTGACCGATAAGCTAATCGGGTGCGAGCATCCGGGATGTATGAAGTAGCTTCGTCAACATTGAGCTAGTGCTTCCGAACACCTCACGGTTTCTGCGCGGCATTTTCGGCAAATAACCGAACATGTCGCACGCTTAAGTCGAGTGTTATTGCAAAACAAAATGCGGCGCGGATTGTGTCATTAGATTCGCCGGAGAAATAGAGGGATTTAGCTGTTTTGCGAAAATTAGATTTCGCATTGAGTCTTTCTCTTGTCGACAAGGCGCGCGCGATGTTCGAACCTGTGCGTCGCAGGGACTGCAGCGGAAAGGAGTATCGCTTGTCGAGGCTACACCGGCTCGACTTCCACGGCGCGATTCATGTCGTGCATGTGCGGGGTCGAGAGAGCTCTAACATTTATTTTGACGCGAGCGTGCTCAACCACGCTGCGGTTGCACGGTGGAGCGGCGTTCCACACTTGCTGCGATTCTTTAAGTTGCTGGATGAGTGTTGTTCGGAATGTGGCGTGCAGTTGTTCGGCTACTGCATGGAGCCCAACGACGCCTCGTTGCTGCTCAGAACTATGGGCGCGCCGTTGGATGCTTGCATGCAGCGCCTAGGCGGACGCTACTCGCGCTACTTACATTTGGAACAGATTCTGCCGAAGAGCGTGTGCCCATTCGCGGCGCGCTATGAATCCAAGGTGTTAGCGCCGGAGTACCTACCGCATGCGTTGCGGCGGGTGCATGCGCGTGCGTTGCGTGCGGGGCTGGCGCGCCGTGCGGTTGATTACCCGTTCTGCTCGGCGCCCGCGTATCTGGGCGCGCGTGCGCCCGTGCACTTGGAGACCGATGCCGTGTGGCGAACCTTGGAGCGCAGGGGGAAGTTCGGATTGCTGGGCTATCGGGAATTCATGGAGCAGGCCGAGACGCCGCACGTCGCGGCGCTGTTTGAGCAGGGCTCACCGCTCGATGCGCGGGTGGTGGGTGGGAATCTATTCGTCGCGCAGGTGAGAGATGCGGTGGGGCATCCACCTGCGCCGGCAACGCGGGAGCAGTTGCTCGCGGGAGTGGCGAAGTTGTTGGGCGCTGAGCCTGAAGCGTTGTTGACGGCGGGCCATCAGGCGGTTTTGGGAAGGGCATTGGTGGCGTGGTATGCGCTGCGCTTAGGCACGGCGAGCTTGCGCGAGGTGGGCACGTGGTTCGACGTGAGTGGGGCGACGTTGGGAAAGGCGATACGACACTATCGGGGCGTGTCGCCGGAGTTGTTCGAGAGGAAGACATTGCCAGGAATCCAGCGTGCGGACGCGGCAGCGGGTGACGAGAGAGACTGAAAGGCATTGTCTGGCACGCGAAAGACGTGCGAAGCGAGGTGCGAAGTTCATGAGTGGCACCTGGGGCTGCGTGGAATCGGGGCGCGGTGGAGATCAATAGCGACAAATCGTGTGAATGCCGAGCTTCGGTCTGGAGGCTCGTTTTCCAAGGGTTTGGTGAAGCTGTCGCAGAGCGTGATCGAGGCTACACGCAGAAAACCTCTCTGCGGAATCGCGTGCTTCGGGTTGCTCGGAGTTGACGAGTCGGCAACCGGCGGAGCAGCTTGATCTGGCTACCGCGGATAGCAGGACGTTTTTCTTACAGTCAGACAAGGAGTTTCACATGACGACGAACAAACCGGTCGAATTGGGCAGAGTGTCGGAGGAAACCAAGGACATCGGCCTAGGGCCAAGCGACGGCCCGGGGCACCCCTCAGGCCCTTTGACGGCCTAAAAGAGCAAACTAAATCGGGTGCGTGGCAGCGGCTGCGCACCCCTTTTGCGAAGTGCTGCTCTTGAGTGTGGCCATGCTGGCAACGGAAGTGAAGCGAAACGCTCTGTGTCAGTCGGCGCATTTCGGCATACCAGCTCACATACACGTCTGTGTCACGGCCGCCGGCTCCGTGATTCTCGATGTCAGACGCGATAAATATCTCGGGCTGGGCCGGGAGGAGACGGAGCTGCTGGCGGATGCGGTTCCGGGGTGGCCGGCGCCCGTTTGGCAACGAAGCCTTTGCAGCGCCACGAGCGCGAGTATTAAGGCGGAAAACGCATTATGCGAATCGCTGGTCGCGGATGGGGTGTTGGAGCGAATTGCCGCGTGCAAGGATGCGCGTGCCGTGTTGGCTCTCAAAGACATGCGGGGGGAATGGATTTCGATTGGCGACGAGCTCGAGGTTCGCGGACGCGTGACGCTGCGGCATGTGGTGAACTTTCTGTCGGCGTACTTGTGGGTGCGCTTCTCGCTGGCGCGGCGACCATTTTCTAGCGTGGTCCAAGAGGTGACAGCACGGAAAATGCGCGCCGTCAGCGATATCTGTGGATTCGACATCAACAGGCTCGCGGCACAGGTGGATGTGTTTCGGCGGCTGCGACCGTTCGTGTTCGCGGCGGAAGGGCGTTGCTTATTGCATGCGCTGACGCTCATTCGATTCTTGAGCCACTACCAATTGCACCCGGAGTGGGTCGTCGGCGTCGCAACCCAGCCGTGGGGCGCTCACAGTTGGGTTCAGTGGGGCAACTATCTCTTGGACAGCAATCCTGAGAAGGTTTGCGGTTACACGCCCATCATGATGGTGTAAGAGGCGTCGATGTTTCGCTACTTGGCGCTCCTGTGGAATGCAGAGTCTGCGAATGCGGTGGCGACGGCTGAGATTCTGCAGCGGCGTATCCAAGCATTATCACCTAGGTGGGGCATGGTCTTCCGCGCGGCGGGAGCGACCGTACTCGTGGCGGATCGCTCACCACATCTGTCCGCGCAGGCGTTATACCGCGGGAATGGCATCGTTTTGGGCGAGATCTATCCTCGACTGAATCCGTCCGAGGAAGGGGCTGCGGTCGGGAGTGCGGAGTTCGGAGCGCAGGAAACTCAAGTGGTAATTGAGAGTCGAGGCCGGATTCTGGCCTCACGCTACTGGGGCAACTATGTCGCATTGATCTTAGGTGAACACCGAGGCGCGCGATACCTTTTCAAAGATCCGTGCGGATCGTTGCCGTGTTATTTCACGGAACACGACGGCGTGCAGCTCGTATTCTCGTGCTTGGGGGATTGCCATGAGCTCGGATTGCGATTTGAAGTGAGCTGGGCATTCGTCCGGGCAAGAATCGCGAACGGATCTCGTGAAGTTCGCGAACCATCGTTTTTGGGAGTTTCCACGGTTTATCGCGGCGAATGTGTTCGCTTCAATCGCGAAGCCGCGGTTGAGTCTCGCACGCAGTATTGGCTTCCGGATTTTGCAGGCACGACGGATTTTGCCGACATTGAGGTGGCGCAGCGGGCGGTGCATGCGACGGTCTTGAGTTGCGCGTATTCGATGGGGGCCGGGCATTCAAGCGTGCTGGCGCAAGTGTCCGGAGGCTTGGACTCGTCCATCGTCCTCGGGGTTTTGAGCGACATGCCGAGCCGGCCGGAGATTTCCTGCTACACGCTTTTTGTGCCTGGCTCGGTGTGCGATGAGCGCCGTTGGGCGCGCTACGCAGTGGAGCGTCGGGGATACAGGCAGGTGGAAGTGCCGCTGGCGCCCGGGAAGCTCATATACAAGGACCTCTCCGCGTTGGCTGCCTCGATGGAGCCGCCGTCGTATTTTGCGCATTGGCAGAAAGGCCCGGTAGAGAGAGAGCTGGCGGCGCGGTGTGGCGCGACGGCGGTATTTACCGGGGAAGGCGGCGATGCCGCATTTTGCAGCACGTCTTATGTCTTTGCGGTTGATCATTGCTTTCGGCGCGAGGGTTTAAGTTTCGGGACGCTTCGAACCGCCGCGAGGGTGGCGAGGCGCCGCGATCGTACAGTGTGGAGTGTCTTGGGAAAGGCGTTGGCCCGGCAGTTGTCGGGTGATAGTGATGCTGCTGGTGAGCGAAGTTTGGAGCCGTTTCGTCGCTTGGTCTCAAGCGAGGTGCGCGAGTCTGCGGGCATGAATCTGGAGACCTTGTTGAGATTAGGAACGCTGGCGTTTGCGCCCTGCTTCTACGATGCATCCACTTCCCATCGCAGCGCGGCGCCCTATGCGGCCTCGCCGTTGTGCGCTCAGCCCGTGGTTGAACTATGCGGACGGATTCCTGTGGACGTGCATTTCGACGGCGGCCGCATTCGTGGGTTGGCGCGGCGCGCCTTCGCCGCTGAAGTTGCGGAGCCCATCCTTCGCAGACAATGGAAGGATCGTCCCTTGCTGCAGCTGGGGGAAGTCATCGCCTTAAATTTACCGTTCATCCGTGAGCACCTGCTCGAGGGAGCGCTGGTGAAGGAGCGAATCTTAAATCGCTCAGCGCTGGAGGAGGCGCTGCGAGACGGACCCAGTGCTAGTAGCGCCATAGGCAGTGAAATTTTGAGCGATCTGGATGTTGAGCTATGGATTAGAGACAGCACTTGACTCTCGAAACGCATGCCAGTGACGGTATTGCTCGAGTTTTAATGGGCTGGGGTCTTCGCGGCCGATGAGCCAGAAACTCAGCCAGTCGATCGCATGATCCTGAATGCTCAAGATCTGGCGCGGATTTTGCGGCAGGTGCGAAGGATGAGTGTCGACCTCGGGCATCATGTACATTTCCACCGGCTTCCCTAAGTAGCGCAGGCGGCTGAAGATTTCCCACTCGCTGATGATCATTGCGATACCGGCCTCCTGGCCGATCATGTAGAGGGGCGTGTGGATGTGCTCAGCGTTGAAGCCGACAGCGCGGGCCGTCCATTTCTGTAAGCCGTCGCCAAAGGCGGGGGAGCCATTCATCTGGGCATCCTCATTGCGCCAGTTGGATAGTGCCGATTGCATGTAGCTAGGATCGTAGTTGTCAGCGGCGATGGCGGCCGCGAACGGAAATGCAGAGTGCGCCAGCGTGAACTCAACCCAATGGCCATTTCTGCTAAAGCCCACTAGGGCGATCTTTTGCGGGTCAGCGACTCCGGATGCAATGAGTTGCTGCGCAAGCGATTCAAACGCGAGTTGGTAGTCATCGTCTTGGCCCAACCCTGACGCGAAATGCATGACCGATAGCGTCAGTACGGCGATGTTGCGCGTAGCGAGCAGTTGACCGGGATTGGACGCAAATAAACTGGGGCCCAGCCCCATGCCCGATTGGCCCCATTTGCCGTCGAGTGCGAACCCTTCCTCACGGAAGACATGACCGTAGTCAGACTGAATGACCAAGGGGTAGCGGGTCCCGGGTGTGTAGTCGGCGGGATAGATGAGCTGGGCGATCCACTGCTTGCCGTTGGACAGGGTACCGGACAGGCGTTCGACACGGCCGAGCTTGAATTCATCGAGCAGATGAGGATTCGGATCGAGAACGTGGCGGCTTTGACCACTTTTCGGTTCCACTGCGAAGATTTGCGGCGGACGATTGAGGGATTGGCGTGTTTCAAGATAAATGCCGAGACGCCGGTTAGTTTGGGGACTATCGGCGGCGGCGATTTTCCAGTGACTGTCTTCGCGAACCAGTCGGTCGATGCGTAGGTCCACCCCAAGATCGTTGGTGGAGCGGATCTCGACGCTGGTCGGCGAGAGCCACTCGGTGCTGACGACGGTGCGCGAGGTAAGATCGACGGGAAGGATCTGATAGTGGCCCGTACGAACATCCAGTTCCGCCGCTGCGCCGCCACTCAATCCCAGCGGGCTGTCTGCGGCAAGCGGCAGGAAGGTCGGCGCGAGCAGCAAAGTTTCGCTGTTCGGTGACCAGGCGACTTGGCCGCGAAAGGCTCGGGGTGCATCCCAGAGCAAGCGCGAATCCCCCGTTTTCAGGTCAATCACGGCGTAGCGCAGCGGGAGGCGGCCAGGGATGGAGTGGTCAATGTTGAGCAGACTTTGCAAGGTTGGATTGGTGTATTGCTCCCAGCCAGCCGGTATCCCGGCGATGCCGACATCGATGAGCGCGAGTCGACCCGTGTTGCTCAAGAAAAGATCGCGGTAGAGCGGATTGGTGGGGTCCGTGAGTTGCCCCGCGATGTCGATGGGGCGGCTTCCGCCTGCGGTGCGAATGAACCAGGCGTTGTCGAAGAGACTGTTGGCATCGGCACCGTCAATTTGTCCTTGCAAGATCGACCAGCCGTCGGAGGAGTCGCTGATCGTGAAACCGTGTTTCCAGAGACGCTGCGAGGCGCCGATGGCGCGAGGGACCTGCGCATTGAAGAGCAGCGATCCGTCCGGTGTAAACATAAACGAGAACACGTCGGTGGCGCTGTGAGTGACGAAGCGAGTTTTGCAAGTTGTCACGTCCACCGACATCACCTGACGAATGGCGTTCGCGTCGCTCCAGAGAAATGCGACTTGCGTGTCGGTGATCCAATGGATCAGATTGGTGGAGCCGGGATCGTTGTCGGCTGAGCTGGCGCTCTTGGTGGATCCTAGGCCGGTGGTGAAGAGGTGGGCGCAGGTCTTCGGGTGAGCCGCTGATTCCAGGGAATCAAGGCTCCCGGTCAGAAGATCCATCCAAACGCCATTGCGCTCCACGTCGCCATGAATGAGCCGAAGGATATAGCGCCTGCCATCGGGGGAGCTGACGCCGCTATCGATGCGCTCGCCCAAGGTGAGCTGGTTGTCAATGACACGCACCGTCGCCATCGCATCTCGCGGTGTGAGTTCGCGCTTTTCGCTGGCGGGTGCTGCGCGCGCACGATCTGGAGAGACGAGGATGGCAGCGACGATGAGCGCGGTGCATGTCGCCAGGAACCTTGGGGTTACCATGATTGCCGCAGCTGCAACGACAGGATCCGTCCGCGGGCGTCGGCGTTGGTGGGATCGTATTGCACCCTGTTGTAGGCGGGAGCCGTGAGCGGCGGATTCTCGTTGAAGAGGTTGATGATATTGACGCTCAGCGTGGTGCCGGTACGTCTGCTGTGCCAGCTGGCATTCAAATCGGCAGTGGTGAAGGAGGCGATGTGGCCGGGAGGATTTAAGTTCGTGTCGGAATAGGCATTGGCGAAATTAGCCGCGCCGTTGACGCTGAAGGCGGCGTTCGACCAACCCGCAGCGGCACGCAGGCGCAGTTTCAGCGGATTACCGTAGGTGTTGGCGGTATCGGTGCTGACGCAACTACTGCAGTAGGTGTTGGCAATTTCTTTGATGTATGTAGCGTTCAAGTCAAGGATGAGTTTGTTGATCTCATCTAAGTTGACGAGCGAGTGGCTGCCTAAGTCCAAGCCTTCGGTGCGTTCCTTCGTGGCATTGATCTCGCCGTAGGGAAAGCCGAAGCGAATGCCGGCGAGGCCGGTATGGCCTGCGGAGAAATCGACCACCGATTGCGGCGGTTCAAGTCCGGCGACGAAGGCGGCAACGGCGGCATCGTTGGGAAATTGCTGGATGAGCGGGCCGTAGACTCCCGGATTGTTAAAGACGTTGGCAGAGAAGGGCGAGGTGATGATGCGGTCGCTGTAGATGATTCGATAATAGTTGAGCGAGAAGCGAGTTGCCGGCAGCGAATTGGGCGAGTAGTCCAGGCCGGCCGTGAGGTTCCTGGCGCTTTCGGGCTTAAGAGTCTCAATGCCGAATACCAGTACGGGGGTCTTGCCCCTGGGGTCGCCGGGTTGCGGAATGCCGCCTACGACGTAGGCAAAGGTTTCACTCTTGACGTCGATGAGCTCAATGGGGTTGGGCGCGCGGAACGAGGTGCTGTAAGCGGCGCGCAGTCCCACTTGTTGGATGGGCGAAAAGAAGATCCCGACGCGAGGATTGATCTTGGTGCCGAAATCGGAATAGTTATCATCGCGCACGGCCGCGGAGAATTCGAGTTTCTGAACGCCGGGCATGGCGTTCACTGCCGTGATGAGCGGTGCATACAGCTCGGTGTAGAAGGCGTGCACGTGACGCGAGACGGGGCTGTCGGCGCCGGTGTACTCAAACAGAGACGAGAAGACTTCTTGTCGGTATGACGCGCCGAGGGCGGCTTTGAGGGTCGCGCCGCCGGCGGACCAGAGGGTGCCGTCTAACTTGAGGTCGCCCTCCTTAATGGTTGCAAGACTGCGCAGATAGGGCGCGCCGTTATCGTACCGTGCGACTTTAGGCGTGAAGAATTCTGTAACGTGGCTGTCGACCTGACTGTAGAGACCATTGCCTTCCAGGTGCCAGTCGCCGAAGGGCTGCCAGCGGGCACCTAGATCGGCGGAGGTCGAGTCGGTGTGATTGGTGATGAGCTGTACTTGGGGCCTGACGAATCCTGCGGTGTAGTTGCGTTGGCCAGCGTCGTGTTCGAGCAGCGCGTCACCGAAGATCTCCAGTGAAGGGGCGATAGATTGATGAGCCGAGAGCACGCCGGAGTAGCGCTTCGATGAGGGATAGATGTCGGTCGGCCGCGGCAAGTTTTCCGTGAAGGAGCGTTGATCGGTGCGAATTGCATTGGCGTCGTCGAATTGAAAAACGGCGAGCGCGCCGCCAGCGTCCCAGGTTCTACCGACGGTCTGACTGAATTGCTTGAGTTCGCCGCCGCCTCGAGCGAGCGTGTCGAGGCGGGCCGTGGTTGCCCGACCGTTGAAGTCCTTGCGCAGAATGATGTTGATCACGCCGCCGACGGCGTCGGAGCCGTAAACGGCCGAGGATCCGTCGGTGAGGACATCGACGCGGTCAACTGCCTCCAGCGGGATCATCGACAAGTCGACGCCGCTCCCGAATGCAGAGGGCGCGACGCGATGGCCATTGAGCAGGGTCAGCGTGGAGCTGGCGCCGAGACCGCGGAGGTTGGCGGCGGTCGAATTCTCGATGTTGTCCAAGCCGAATTGCGCGCCTGAAAGAACCCCGTCCGGGCTGTTGTTGCCGCTCTTCACGTTTTGAGGCAGCGACGTGATGAAATCCGCGAGAGTGGCAAAGCCTGAGCGATCGATGGCATCGCGATCGAAGCTGAGCAGCGGCACGGTTTTATTCTCGACGCCGCTGATATTGGTGCCGGTGACGACGATCTCTTCGAGACCGGGGGTTTTGTTGTCGTCGCTGGTGCGGCTTGAGGCCGGTGGTGCGGCGACGTTTTGATCGCGTGGCGCTTGCGCTGGCGCAGGCGCATCGGGCGTCGCGTAGGCCAGACGCATGACTGCGGCAGGTTGCGCGAAGTTCGAGTCGGTGGTCGACGATGCACTGTCGAGCACTTGAATGGTGTTCTCATTGATGTTCACGGCGCGTAGATGTGTGCCGCGCAGAATCAGCGAGAGTGCGTCGGACACTGTGAACTCGCCTTTGATGGCGGGTGCCTTCAGATGCTGGACGCTGGTGGGCTCGTAGGAGAGGTTGAAATTGGCCTGGACGGCGAAGTCGCGCAGGGCCTTGCCTAAATCCTCAGCGGGAATGTCGAAGCGGGCCTTCGTGTCAGCGCGCGTGTTAGTGTCGGCGGTGGCCGGCGCGGCGAGCGGTAACAGAAGCGCCAACGAAAAAGTGAAAGCGGCAGCACAACCTCGCGCAAAGCGGTTTCGCATGATTATCCCCTTATTTGTCAGTCTCCTTTGTCAAGACGTAACGGGGACGTAACAATGGATCAGGGGGTGGTGAGTTTTATCTCGTCGGTGCGCTCAACGACGCGCAAGCGATAGGCGTTGGCCATGGCATGAGCGAAACTGTCCGGGTCACCGATGCGGAACACGCCGCCGACGCGGATTTTGTCCGAGACGCTGGCATCAATCCTGAGTCGGCGTTTGCCGTAGCGGTTGAATTCCTTGGCGGCATCGCGGATCGAGGTGTCTTCGAAGATGAGCTGGCCATGCTGCCAGGCAGTGACTTTGTCGATCGCGGGAGAGTCCACGGAGTCGGGTGCGTTGGTGGCGATGCGCAGGCGTTGGCCGGGATTGAGCAGGATGGCATCAATGGGTTCGACGGGGAGCAAATCGGGTGCGGCGAGCGGTTCGATGGCGACGCGGCCTTCGATGAGCGTGACGGTAAACGATTGTTCGGCCGTGTCCTCGCGGCGCACTTCGAAGCTGGTGCCTAGGGCGATGACTTTGCGGTTGCCGATGATGACGACAAAGGGCCGGCTTTGATGCTTGGTGACGTTGAACAGCGCCTCGCCTCGGGTGAGCGTAACTTGGCGCAAGTGGTCGGTGTACCCGACTATGACGCGGGAGTTTGCATTCAGGGTTACTTCCGTGCCGTCGGCGAGCGTGACGGTTCTTTGCTCGGCATAGCCGGTGGAGAGGCTCGGATCCTTCAGCAGATAGAAGGCGGCTGCGAATAACACAGTGAGTGCGGCGGCGCCGGCTAGCCCAAAGCCCGCGGCGCGTGATGTGCCACGAAGTAGCCGAGATGCGGCGAGCGGAACGGCCGGGCGGGGCTCCCCAGGCAGATGCGCCGGGAGGTTGCCGCTGCGCTGCCAGGCCTCTGTGGCGAGTTCGAAGGCTTGCGAGTGCCGGGGGTCTTCGGCGAGCCAGCGGCGCACGCCGGCTTCGAGTTCCGGGCTACGCTCGGGCCCGTGCAGGTCCGTGACCCAGACTGCGGCCTGGGCGCGAATTGCACGCAGTTCGAGCGTGTCGGGGGCGGGCGTCACTCGAGCGGACCCTGTTCCATGATCACCAGCAACGCACGGGCGATGTGGCGTCTGATCGTAATATGGGAGACGCGGAAGTGCGCGGCAATCTCTTCGTAGCTATAGCCGGCGCGTTGGGCGAAGTAGATTTCGCGCGTGCGCACGCTGGCGGTGTCCAGCAGTGCGCGGATACAATTGAGGCGTTGTTCGGCGTCGATCGATTTTTCGGGCGTGACCGGGTCGATGAGCGGGTTGCGCGAGTTGAAGTACTCTAAGGGGACTTCGCGGCGCATGTCGGGGCGGCGGCTGCGGTGTAAATCGACGGAGAGATTTTGCACGGCGTGGGTGAGGAAGGCTTCCTCGTTGACCACGGGTAGATCTTTACGCCGATAGCGGTGCAGGCGCAGCATGGCCTCCTGAATGAGGTCTTCGGCGTCCTCGTGAGAGCGGCCTTTGCGCCTGAGGAAATTCAGCAGGCGCTCGAAATGAGCGGGGCGGGATTTCACTGTTGGGCCTGCGAGGCCGGCTGAGGCTTGGTTTCTTGGCGCAGGACCCTAAGTTCACGAGGAGCGGTGATGCCTAAGCGGACACGGCCACCGCCAATGTCGAGGACCATAATTTGAATGTCGGGGCCGACCAGCACGACTTCGCGCGGGCGGCGGGTCAGAACGAGCATGTCCATTGCCTCCTATAATCAACATTATAGTGTTGACACACTATCGTGTCTAAGGAGTGCCCATGCAATAGCTATAATTCAACATTATAGTGTCTAGACAGTATTGTGTCCACGCGGCGATCGTGGGTGCGTGAATTTCAATGAGACCAGGCAGGAATTAGGCGCGGGGATTCGCGAGTGGCGCATTCGGCGCAGGATGACTCAGGATGTCTTGGCGGCCGCCGCCGATTTAAATGTGAACTCGCTGGGGAGGGTGGAGCGGGGTGAGACCAATCCGGAGTTGCTGACTTTATGGAAGATTGCGACAAAGCTGAGAGTATCGGTGGCGCAGCTGTTTTTGGGACCGGCGCGGGAATAGCTTTGAGCCGCTCAAGCACTGTCAATTTCTTCAAGGCCTACGAGTAGTTACACATTATAATGTCTAGACAGTATTCTGTCGGAGGATCGAGTCTTGGGGGGTGCGCTCAAGATCGATTTTGCGAAGTTTGGGAGAGGAAATCAGGGAACTGCGCACGCAGAAAAACTTGAGCCAAGAGTCATTGGCCGGCCTCGCGGGCATTCATACCAATGTAGTGGGGCGCCTGGAAAGGGGTTCTTATAATCCTACGGTGTTGATCGTGGCGGCGCTGGCGGTGAAGCTCGGGGTGTCTCTGGAGGAATTGTTTAGAGGGGCGGAGAGACGGTAGGGCGCGGGCGGGTCAAGGCTAGAACCGCACCGTGAAATGCACGCCCCAGTTTCTCGGTTCGCCCAATTGCACGTATAACTTGTTCGGAAAGTCCGGCGGTTCATTGCCGAAGAAGAAGCCGCGCACGACGTAGTTCTTGTCGAGCAGATTGCGGCCCCACAAGTACACCTCCCATCGCGAGGTGTCCCAGCCGAGTTTTCCGTTGACCAATCCATAGGCGCTGGACCGCGTTTCGTTCGGCGGCAGGTCATAAAAGAAAGCACCCATGCCGGTGACGTCGAGGCGAGCATAGGGTCCGCGCGGGTCGCGCCACGTGGCATTGACGGCAGCCTGCCAGGGGGGGGCGTGCGGCAAGGCGCGATCGGGAAGCGTTACGCCGTTTTGCACGAATCCGTGGTACTCGCTCTGCAGCAGGCCGAGAGAGCCGCCGAACTCCAGGCTCTTCGCGGCAGCCCAACTGACCGTGCTCTCCAAGCCGTAGTTGAAACCGGATTTCGCGTTTCCGGTGAAGAAAATGAAGGTGTTGGGGTCGCTCGGACTCAGTTGCTCGTCCGTCAGCAGCTGCTCGTTGTGGCGCACCATGTAGAACAACGAGGTGTCGATGCGCAGCCGGCCATCGCTCATTTGTGCTTTGTGGCCGATTTCGAAGTTCAAATCGGATTCAGGACCGAATTGCAGTTGGTTGGCCGGCAGTCCGGGGCTCAAGTTGAAGCCGCTCGCCTTGTAGCCGCGGGCAATGAGCGCATACACATGCTGGCCATCGGCGACCGTGTAATCGATGGACGCCTGGCCTCCCCAGAGATTGTCGGAGGGACCGAAGCTGTTCGCGGTCGTCGGCGCGTCGAGATTGGTGGTGGTGTCATGGTAGTCGCTGGTGTGGCGCTCGCCGCGCAATCCCACGGACCAGCGCGCGCGTTCGCTGAAATTCCCGTCTAGCTGTCCGTACACGGCGCCGTTGCGCGAGCGGTATGCGCTTGATACGACGCTCGAACTGTCCAAGTTCTGCGTCGCATCGAAGGGATCCAGGTAGGTACCGGCAGTGGTGTCGGTCAGCGACTCGCGCAGCTCAAAGCCATAGATCCCGATGAGCCAGGAAATGCCGTGCGCCGTTTCCGGCGTCGGCGTATCGCTCAATCGAATCTCCAAGCTTCGCGTGGAGCGATAGCGCACCTGATACTCGGTGAAGTCATCGGTGTACGGCGCCCATAACTTGGGATTGCCCCAGTCGCTGTCAAAACCGTAGTTGACCTTCGTGTCCGCATACGTGGCGATGGTGGTGAGCGTTGCAGGTCCCAATCCTGAGTACGTCGATCGCGCCGAGAGTCCCGTGGAATATTGCCGATCGACGCTCGGGTGGTCCGATTGCGTGGTACGGCTGTTATCGATGGCAAAGGCATCGTAGCCATTGTCGATTTGCGCGCGCAGCACGGTCAGGTCGACGCGCCACAAGTCATTCGGTTCAAAGCGCCACTTGCCGCGCACGGTCAGCTCATCGCGATTGTCGGTGTTGCTGCGGCCCAGATAGGCATTGTGATAGAACCC
>Ga0179587_10000108_pt1 | contig 36394 bp, 33 predicted proteins | sample CZODoug2_1_08_16_FD_185932 | JGI IMG/M metagenome (GOLD analysis project Ga0179587, IMG submission 185932) | Vadose zone soil fungal communities from Angelo Coast Range Reserve, California, USA - CZODoug2_1_08_16fungal | ecosystem: Environmental > Terrestrial > Soil > Vadose zone | place: USA...
CCGCTCGGCGCTCGTGCAGGTCTACCAGGGCGGTGAGACGGAATTGGCCTTCGGTTCACAGGGACCGGACTTGAACTCCATCCCCTCGATCGCCGTCAAGTCACTCGAAATTCTGCGCGACGGTGCGTCCGCGCAGTACGGCTCCGATGCCATCGCCGGCGTGCTCAACTATCAATTCCGCAACTCACCCTCAGGTTTTCAAGTCGATGGGCGCTACGGAAAGTATTTCCCAACCGGCTTCGGAAGCGACGGCGGCGACGGCCAGCTCGCCGCCAATATTGGCTTACCGCTCGGCAGCCAGGGCTTCGCCAATTTGAGCGCGGAATGGTCAAGGAACGAACAAACCGTGCGCAACCCGACACGTCCCTCGGCACTGGCCTTCGCTCAAACCTATCCTGCGCTGGCACCACAGTTGCCGCACTACCCCGGTCCGGTACAGCAGTGGGGAACGCCGCCGCAGGACAGCGTCAAGACATTCCTGAATTCCGGCATCAAACTCGACAACGGCGATCAAGTATATTTCTTCGCCAACTACGCCAATATTCAGACCAACGAGAGCTTCAATTATCGCTTGCCCAAGACCGTCACCGACACGAGCGGAAATACGTTTGGGAATCATCCGTCGTTCAATAATATTTTCTTGGATCCCTGCACGTCCGCATTCACCGGTTGCCCGGTCGGCGGCTATATCAATGACAGCAATACCTTCAATTTCAACTCCGTCTACCCGGCCGGCTTCACGCCGCGCTTTTTCGGCGTCACGCAGCAGTTCTTCGGTGCCGTAGGCTACAAGGGCACCAATCGCTGGGGCATCAATTACGATGTGTCCGGCACCACGGCCCAGAACTCCCTGGCCGTGTCTTTGAAGAATTCAATCAACCCGTCATTGGGGCCGCAATCACCCACCAGTTTCTATGACGGCAAGTTCATTCAAAAGGAAAACAACTTCAATCTCGACTTAAGTTATCCCTGGATGGTCCCGGGATTGGCGAGCCCGATTTCGATCGCGGGCGGCATGGAATGGCGCGACGAGAACTATCAGCAACTGCTCGGCGATGCGGCCTCCTTCGCGGCCGGGCCGTATGCTTCGCAGCCGCTCTACAATTGCGTGGCCGGCGCATGCACCCCCGCTCGGAATGCCACGGGCGCCCAGATTACGGCGACGCAGTCCACCGCCTCCAATGGCTATGGCGGCATTTCCGCCCCGGTTGACGCCTCGCAGGTCAGCTACGCCGGCTATCTGGATGTCGAGGCGGATGTGTTCCGCGATTTCACGTTCGGACTCGCGGGACGCTTCGAGCATTACGCGTCTTTCGGCAATACCACGCTAGGGAAAGTTCAGGCTCGATGGAAAGTGATCGATTGGCTGGCCCTGCGCGGCACCGCGAGCACCGGCTTCCATGCGCCCACACCCGGGCAGAACAACGTCGAGACCTTGAGCACCACCTTCCTTCCGGGTACAACAACCCAGGTGCAAATCGGGACTTACCCGGTCACCAGCGCGGACGCCATATACTACGGGGCCAAGCCGCTGAAACCGGAGGAATCGACCAACTTGAGCGGCGGTATTGTGCTGACCCCGCTTACAAATTTGCTGGTCACCATCGACGGGTACCAGATCACGGTTCGCAACCGCATCGGCATTTCCCAGCAGTTCAACGTGACGAACGCGGATATCGCCAAGCTCCCGGCTCTCGCCTACGTCGGCGCCGGCGGCACCGTGCAGTACTTCACCAACGGATTCAACACCAAGACCAAGGGCGTGGATCTGGTGGCGACCTATCCGCTGTCGCTCGGTAACTTCGGCACCTTGGACACGTCCTTTGCCTATAACTACAACAAAACCGACGTCACGAAATTTGACCCCAAGGTCATCAGCGCTGCACGCATCGTGGACATCCAGCACTATGCGCCGAACAATCGGGCGAACCTGAACTTAAGCTACGGGTGGGGGCCGATTCGAGTGGTGGCGCGAGAAAATTACTACGGTACGTTCCGCGACGAGAACGACTATCCGGGCCAACTCTTCTCGGCCACGTACACCACGGACCTGGAACTGGGGTATCAGGTGTTGAAGAACCTCACCGCGGCGATCGGTGGACGCAACATTACCAATGAGTTTCCCGACAAGATCGCCAACACAAAGGCCTCTCCAATTTACTCAACAACCGGCGGGGAATCGGACGGCGAGCTATACCCGCGAACCGGCGGGCCGTTCGGCTTCAACGGTGCATTCTGGTACGTCCGTATAAGCGCGACGTTCTAGCTGCCAAGCGGGGTCAATTCGTCACATCGATACGCGCCGCGAGGTCCACACTTCGCGGCGCGGCGAGACCACCGTAGCGCGTATCGATCGTATTCAGTAATCTGCGAGCCCCGTCGACATTGCCGGCGGCAAGAAGATCGCCGGCTTGATCGACTTCCTTTGCCAGCTGCTGATTGATGCGGGAACGGCACTTGTTCAACCTGGCCAAATTGGGTTTCGCATGTTTATCGAGCATAACGAGCGCTCGGTAGAGCGCAGCTGAGCCGGCCACTTCATGCTCCACCCACGGCGACCGCTCCAGGTACGAATCGAATACGCACCACTCGCGCATGGACCGGGTACTGGCCGCATCCTTCTCGACGTTGACGGCGTCATTTTGACCGCTGATATACACGAGGCGCATCATTTCCTGAAAGCGCGAAAATAATTCGGCCGACGGCAGCGGCGTTTGCGCATCGCCGATCGGATCGCTGCCCGCGTTGAGCAATGCTCCTCGAAAGAGGTCCGGAAACCCCAGCGCCAGACGCAACGCAATTCGCGATCCGCCGGAAAATCCGCCTACGTATATGCGCTGCGGATCCACTCGAAAGCGTTGCATGATGTTATGCGCGGCCAGCAACGCCAAGGGTTCACGACGGTCAAGAACATTCGCCGCGTTTCCCGAATTCGCAGCACTGACGAAAATGACGCCGTGGCGTTCAAGAACCTCGGCCCAACCTTGCGGCAGCATCGCGTTCTCCCACGGCGGCACGAACACCAACAGCCCATAGCCCTGGCCCGGGGAATGCGACGGCACATAAACAGTAAATCTCTCCTGCGCCAGGTCGATCGGCTGATCGCGCAGCGCCACGGCCGAGTGCGCCAGCCTCTTGCTCGCCTGCTCTGCATTTAGGGGACTTAGCAGACGGTGCAGCAATTCGGCGCTGCGCGAAAACGCAGAGTAGTCCGAAAACACAACATCGTTCTGCAAGCCGGTGAACTCCGCGGCCGTGTCTGCGATCGCGGGCGCCGTGAAAATAGCACCGCAAAACAGCGGCAAAAGGCGCTGAGTCAAAGTCACGGTAAACCCCAAGTGGCGCGCCCGTGCTTGATCCGGGGGCGCCACTCAAATTTGATCGAAGCCACCAATTAGTCAGCTTGACCGCCAACCTGGCTGAGAGCCTTATATATAGCAGTTCGGCAACTGGCGAAGACCCGAACCGCCCAGATCTAAGTGGCTGCATCTAAGACCTTGTCGCTGACGACTTCTCCGAGCGATTCCGCATGGGCGCAAATTCCCGATATCGATCCTGGCCTTCTGAGGGTTGGCGGTGACTGCGTCATGGTTATAGGCAGATCGAGCACAATGTGGACTATAATCATATGTACAATCTATTGATTTTATTACATAAAATTGATTGCACGAGGCTATCGCAATCGCATTTTAAGTTGCCGGCGCGAGCTCGCTAATGCGCCGGCGAGCCTCGGCCGAGCATTTGCTCCGCTTCGCGCAGCCAATCCTCTCGATCGCGGCTCGGCGGCAGGGCCTGGCTCAATTCCTGCGCGTGCCGAAAAGCCTCTAGAGCGCCGTGAGTGTCGCCGGTCTTGGCCAGCGCTTCGGCCAGTGCCAGTACATTCGGCGGATACTGAGGCCGCAGGGCCACCGCATGCCGCGCGGACATCAATCCCGCCTCTGCGTCGCCTGGTCCTAAGGGCCATGCGGGTGCCTTGACGAGCACCAAGGCCTTCACGCGCGCAGGACCCGCTTGGTCAAATTCGGGATCGGCTGCTTCCGCCGCGCCGAGCGCTTCGAGCATCGACTTCAGCGCCTCGTTGGCCTGCAAGGGATGCGCGCGAGCCCTCAGGCCGAGTGCGATCGCGTGATAGTAAAGACAGGCGGCTGCCTGGGGCGCACGCTCGAGACAGGCTTGCGCATCGCGAAGCGCATCGGCGGCGAGCTGATTGCGGGTTGTCGAATCGGTCTCGACGTCGCTGCGCCGTGCATCCGCCGCGATCGCCGCCGCCAGTTGCTCGACTGTCATTGACGGAGACGGTGCCGGCGGGCGGCCCGGCGGTGCCTTGCATCCGGTGATTGCCAAGGCTGCGACCGCTGCGCAAAGACAGCGTTTCACGGCTTGCGCACGTCGTCCGGCAGCTGCGGCAACACGAATCCTTTCAGGCGCAGCGAGGCCAGCGTCTCGGCATTCGCGGAATTCATTTTGATCAGCGCCGTCTGCAATGCTTTGGCGCGCGGCTCGGACAGGCGCGCGTCGACAACCGCAATGACGGCCACCGGCAGCGCCGCGGATTGTGTGAGCGTCTTGATTTGTGCGGCGAACGGCAGCGTCGAAAGCCCGGCCGCCTGTGTTTGATCGAGCAGCGCGACCACCGGCTCACCCGACGCGACCCGCCGTAAGCCGCTCAATATCTGCCCGGTCGACTCGATCTTGACGTCCGCCGGCAAAACCCACGCCGCAAGAGCAGAATGTTTCACAAACTCGGGCGCATAACCCGCGACGCTTAAAATGGTGTAACCCGTCATTGAGGAAGCGCTCGTGACCGCGCCGCCCGCCTTCCCCACCAGCGTCCAGCGCTCCTGGGTGCCGACGCCGACCACGTCTGCCTGCACGAGCGGCACCAGGTGCAATGCCGCCGCGTGCTGTACATAGAAAGCATAGGGTACGAAAGCCAGCGCCGAATCCTTGTCACCCAGTTTCGCGAGGCCGCCCTGTTCGGACGGATCATAAATGGCGCCGAGGCTATTGGATTTCCAACCCGCGGACGCCGCGGCCGCCTTGGCAAACTGGTCCACGAACGGCTGCGCATCGCCGGATCCGCCGGGGTAGCCTGGCGCGCAGAAAACCAGCGTCGTTATTGCAGCCAACGTGAGTGTGCTCATGGCGACAGGCTATCATTAGCCCACGATGAGTGACTATCGGACCATGTTCGTCTCACCCCGGCTGCTGCAACTGTTCCTGCGGGTATTGCGGGCACGGCATGTGATCGTCGGGATTTTCGCGCTTCTGACGCTGGCCGGTGTCTACGGCGCCCTGCGGATACCGACCGACACCTCGATCAACCGCTTGATAGTGGCCGCTGATCCGGTGGCGCAAGCCACCCGCGAGTTTGAGCTCATATATCCGCAAGGCGAAGAAGCTCTGGTCGTGCTCGAGGCACCGGACCCCCTGAGCCCCGCTGCCCTGCAGGGTGCCGATCAATTGGAGCGCGAACTCGACCAGATTCCCAAGGTCGCCGCCCACAGTCTGCTGACGCTGTATTTTCGATCCGGTCCGCCCGCCGCCATCGGAACCCAGGAAGCGGCGAAGTTGCGCGCCTTTGCCTCGGGCACCTCCCTGGTCCGGCGCGCAGGGCTGATGGGGGATCACTACCTCGGCATCGCGCTCCAACTGCAGGTGAATTCACCCGCCGAGCGGGACCGAGCTTTGGCCGCCATCGATGCCAAGGTGCTGCCGCTCGATCGGAGCGGCCACCCTTTCACCGCGGTGCGCCGCGTCGGCTCGCCGTGGCTCGATGCATGGCTGGAACGGCAAACCGGCGCATCCACCAAAAAATTCATGCCGTTGTTCGGCATTTTTCTGATGACCTTGGTGTTCGTCGTCTATCGCTCGTGGCGCGCACTGGCGGCCATCATTCTCACCCTCGGCGCGCTGGTCGCGATTGCGGTCGGATTGGGCGAGTTGTTCGGATTTTCAAATAGCGTGGTGTCGACGTTGGTGCCCTTGACGGTGATGGTCACCGCCACTGCCACCCTGGTTTACATTCATTCCAAATACATGGAGCCGGATGAGTCGGCGACGCCTCTCGATCATCATGCGCGCGCGCTCGCCAACAAGTTCTTGCCCTGCACCGCGTCGATGTTCGCCACCGCAGTCGGATTTGCGGCGCTCGCTGTGTCCGACATCCGCCCCGTGCGCGAAATGGGATTGTGGACCGCCTGTGGATTGATCGCCGCGTGGGTGGGTTGCTTCACGTTGTTTCCCGCGCTGCAGTCGCTGTTGCGTGCCCCGCGACGAGCGGCCGCGGCGGCGGACGACAAGTGGTTCGCAAGATTCGTTGATGTTCTGGTGCCGGCGACGCATCGCTACCGCTGGTTCCTGGTTAGCGCCGCCGTGCTGATCATGCTGTGCGGAGCAGCTTCGCTCTTCGGTATTCCCGGCAAGCTCAAGCCGCTGCAGCTCGAGACGGATGCGCTGACGTATGTGAATCCCCGCGAGCCCGTGGCGCAAGACACCCGCCAATTCGAACAGACCAATGGCTTGGACGTGCAAGATTTGTGGCTGCAGACGCAGTTCGGCCATGCGTTGGATCCACAATTTCTGCGCAGCGTGAATCTGCTGGCACGGCGGCTCGAACAGCACCCGGGGGTCAATGCCGTCGATGGACCCACCACCGTGCTGCGCTGGGCGCGTTACATTCAAACCGGCACGGATGAACTGCCTACGGCGCCTGAAGCGTGGCCGAAGCTCGCCGCTGACCTCGAGCAGATTCTGCTGAATGAACCGGGTGCGCGCAACTACGTCGACGTGACCAATCTGTCAAGCGTGCGCCTGAGCATTCGCGCACGCGCCGAGACCTTCGGTCCCTCCGGTGCGATGCGCAAATTCATTCTACAGGCCTGGAACGAGGCGCAGGCGAGTGATGCGAATTTCAGCACCGTGCATGGCCAAATGGCGGGCAACGGCGTGTTGTCCGGCATCATTACCGAGCGCTTGCTGCCCACACTGACCCAAAGCTTCGCGATCACCGCCAGCGTTATTTTCATGGCCTTTCTCGTCGTGTTTCGCAGCCCCTCGGCGCGGCTCATGACGATGATTCCCTCCTTTTTCGCGATTCTGTCGGTATTCATCGTCATGCGGGTCGCGGGCATTCCACTCAACATTGCCACCATTCTCATCGGCTCGACAGTGCTGGGAGCGACCGAGAACGATCAGGTGCATTTTTTCTATCACCTTCAGGAAGGCCTCTCGAGCGGCACCACCAGCGGCGCGCTGAAGCACGCAATGCTCACCGCCGGTCGTCCGATTCTGTTCGCGACGCTCATCAACACCAGCGGCTTTCTAGCACTCACGCTCTCGGATCTTCCGCCGATGCGCCAGTTCGGCGTGGTGTCGGCATCGGCGTTCGTGCTGGCATTGATAGCCGACTTCACCGCACTGCCGGGTGCGCTTTGGATCCTGTCGCGTTTAGTCGCTCGCCGACAGCGAACTCCGGAACGCACACGAGAGAATCCGGACGTCTCCGGATGATCTCCTCGCCTTTTTAGCCGAAGACACTGTCTGGCCCGGGCATGCCGGCCCAGAACGCGCGGATCTCGGCGTAGGGATCATTCTCAACCCGCGTATCGATTCCGAAAATCATCGTCGAACGCCGCTGCGCGTCAAAATTCGGCCAATTCGGCAGGTTCGGGTCGTTTGGATTTCCGGTCTTGGCGAAATTCACCCAGGCAGAGGCGAGAGTGCTGCACATGGTATGCGCGTCCCGAGAACCGGCGCCGAGAATGGCATCCCGTTCATTGTGGAATGAGGCCGAGACGTCCATCGCATGTGCCGCGCCGAACTTCGCATCGAAGGCGGGGCTGTTCCACTGCCAGAGATAGGCGTACACCGGCGCGCGCGCCTGATCCGCTTTGCGCTCGGCCTGCAAATTTGCGAATCGTCTGAAACCCGCATCGGTGATCATCTGCGCGTGCAACAAATAAGGCGACTTGCCGGGGAAGTGTTCCCGGTACAAACCGAGCAAGCGATCCGCCTGGATGCCGTAGCGCTGAACGAGCAGGCCTTTCAACGCCATCTCGGTCAATGCAAAGTTATCGAAAAAAAGGCCGGCGTCATCCAGCGTGGTCGACACGATCAGCGGAATGTCGGCGGACTGCAGCGGTGCGGCGGGAGAGAATGGATCGACCGTAAAATTGATACCATCGAGCACCGGTGCGAAGGCATGGGGGCCGATTTCTGTTTGCACCGCGAGCAATTTCGTCCAGGGAATGCTGGAAATATCGTTCAGGTTCGACTTCGACAAACCCAGTTTCTTGCAGAAAGCGTCGCTCACGCGGGCACTGTCCTCGCGCGATACGTGCTTCAGCAACGAACCGCTTTGAACGGCCGCCCGGTGAAACAGTCCGCGAGCCGCGTCCATCCCGAGCAGCGCGCTCACCTTCCAGCCGCCGCCGGATTGCCCGAAAATCATGACCCGTCGAGGATCGCCGCCGAAGTTCGCAATGTTGTCGCGCACCCATTGAAGCGCCGCCACCAAATCCAAAATGCCGCAGGCTCCCGAATCGCGCCATTCACCTGCAGGGTCGATGTCGGCGAGATTGAGATACCCGAAGCTCGCCAATCGATGCGTCACCGTCACGACAACCACATCGCCGAAACCGGCGAGCCTTGCCCCGTCATACAGGGAGTTATTGCCGGAACCGATCGCAAAGCCGCCGCCATGGATGGAGAAGAGCACGGCACGCTTTTCACTTGGACCGGTGCCCGGCGTCCAAATGTTCAAGTGCAGGCAGTCCTCGCTCATCCCTCCGGCAGCGGCGTTGAGGTCGAATTGTACGAGGCGTGCATAGTCGTTGCCGATATCAGAGGGGAGTTGGGGCGACACCGGCCCATATCCGAGGCAGTCGCGTATGCCGGTCCACGGTTTGGCAAGCTGCGGCCGCTTGAATCGATTGGCACCAGCGGTGGATGCGGCATAAGGCACCCCTTTGAACCGGCGAATGGCGGAACTGACCAAGCCACGTACGATTCCGCTCGTGGTTTCTACCGTGCAGAAATTTGGATCAGCGACAGATTCCGTCATGTTTCATGGCGCGCTGAGCCAGGCCGTGATTTGATTGACGGCGGGCGTGTTCCATCCCAACCCGAGATGATTCACCGCGATGACTGCCGAGCCCCCGAAATTGGTGATGCCTGTCGAATCGTTGCAGCTGGCGATGAATAGGACCCCGTCCGAAGGCCCCGTATGCTCGTTGTGCAACAGAGCAATGTTATTCATGTTGCCGCAGAGGTTGTAGACCTTGACGCTGCTGGAAGTGCCGGCCGTGCGCACCGTGTCGACCAACGAGGGGCCCATGTATGCAACGATGCCATTGCCGTGCGTGTAAAAACCCAGTCCGCCGTAGTAAGTGGTGTACCAGTCCTGTTCAGAGGAGGGTAAGGAATAGACCGAGTCCCAGCGCTTGAGCATCTGCGCAGAGCCGGGAAAGTAGGCCGAGGAATACGTCCATTGCGGACCGTTTTGCCAAACGCCGTAACACACCAACTGGTCGTGGGGTGTGGGACCGTCAATGGTTCCGCCACAGGCCGGGTAGACCGGTAGGCTGAAATTCCAGCCGTGGCGGAACGACAGATCGATACCGTTGTTGGGCCCGCCTGCCATGATCAGGCGACGGATATCACTCTGATAGGCCGTACCCCACGATTGCTTGACGGAAGAGACATACATGCGGGCGTTGAACGCTCCCTTGGACCAGGAGACGACGTCGACGGTCAGCGCACCGGTACGGGACTTGATGACCTGGATGGCATCCTCGATTTGCTCAGCCCAAAAGTAGCCGTCCCCGTTCTTGTGTGGATACCCGATGGCAAAAACTTTAAAGCCGCTGGCGACGAGCGATTGCATGAGCCCGGTTGTGGGACAACTCGCCTGCCCGCAACCGTAGCCGCCTTCGTCATTCGGATTGGCCCAAGCGAGATCCGCATCTTGATTGGCGCCGTGCACGAGCAAAACGGGTGTGGTTTTTGGATTGGTATTCCAGCTGGGCGCGTAATACAGCAGAAAGCGCGCGGAATTCGGCGTCGCAATGCCGTTGAAGAACGTGACACGTTGCCCGGTCTGATTGCCACGACCGTCCGGTGGAAAGGTTTCCTGCGTAAAGGCCGTTCCGGGGTCACGCCAGCGCTCCACCTGTACCCAACCGTTCGATATCGAGGTGGTGTAGGTGCCCTCAAGTACGGGCGAGGTCGCGAAACAAGGGATCGGGGCGGCCCCTAGAAAAGCGGCGCTAAGGACGAATCCGGTCAGCGATCTCACCAGCCTGGAGGTTCGTCTCGTTGTACTCGCGGATGGTCTTGGATTGTCTTCGGTACACATGGCTCACTCCCTCAGCGCAGACAAGGTATCCTAGACATGTTCGCTGCCGATCGTCGATGACCGGGGCGATCACGATCGTAGGACAAATTCGCTCACGACTGTGCTTCAACCAGACCGCCGCGATGTGCGCCCCGCCTCAGCCTTGGCGGTACCCATGAAGGTCATCCGCCCACTGGTGCGGCTCGCCGCGAAGTCCGGGATGTCGCTCCCGAATATCTTGCGTGGGCTCGACCTTCCGGCAAACATCCTCGATGGATCACGCGCGGCTTCCGTCAGCCTCGCGGACTACTTTCGCATCCTCGAGCGCCTGGCGATCAGCGCCCACGACGAAACCTGGGGCCTCTCGGCTCGCCCCCTCCTGCCCGGCGCCACCGGCCTGGTGCTGTCGAATCTATCGAGCTGCGCCACGCTCCTCGAAGCCATGAAAGCGGTGGCTCACGCCTATAACCTGCTGCACGGCGGAGCGTACAACCGTGTCGAACTGCGCAAGGACCGGCTTGCCTATATCATCGACGACCGCGATTTTCCCTACGCCCCACGCATGGACCGCTCGCAGAGGAGATTCGCGATGGTGAGCGTGTTGATTTTTTTGCACGCCTTGCTCGTGCTCATATCCGGCGATGGATTGCACCGAAGGCTCAGGAAAGTGCATATCAAAGGCACCCGGCTTTCCGGCGCCCGGGGTTACTTGGAGTTTTGGGCAGCGCCCATTCGCTGGAAATCCAGCGCGTACGCACTCGACTACGATCTGGAGGCCGGTTCAGCTCCGATCGCACGCTGGGGTTCTGTCCCCTCCTCCCAAGCGATCTACCGCAAGATTATTGATCTGATTGAGCACAACCAGAGCGTCGGCCTACGGCACCGCAGTGTGCGTGAGCGGGTGGTCGACGCGTTTGAGGATAACGTCTTCACACAACCAGCGGTGGCCAAGCGGCTCGGTCTTGGTGTGGCCACCTTGAGACGGCGGCTGGAAATGGAACGGTCGCCTTCATTTCGCGTGCTGAACGAGCGCGCGCTCAAGCGCGCGGCGCGATCTCTCCTGGAGCAGCGGCATCACCCGAGTGACGTGGCCGAAGAACTGGGTTTTTCGGATCTGCGCAGCTTCGCTCGGGCCTTCAAGCGGTGGACCGGTGTCACGCCGACGGTCTACGCTCGGGTCAGCGCGCGTAGTCGCGCCCTTACGCCCTTGATCAACTCCAGACTTCCACCGTGAGACCGGGAACGTTCGAAAAATGCTTTAGGTTATTCGTGACCAGAACCATTCGCTGTGATACCGCGTGTGACGCAATAAGGAGATCCATATTCCCGATCGGCTTGCCAGACCGCTCCAACTCCGAGCGAATCTGCGCATAGTGGCTGGTAACTTCGTTGGTCCAGTCGAGAATCGCAAGTCGTTCCAAATAAGCCTCGACCAGCTCGGCAAGTTTCGGCCGACCCGCCTTTGCTGCGCTAAAACGTAACTCCGCGGCGGTCATCACGGACACACTCAGCGTTTCGGCGTGTCTCTCCAATCTCTCTACCAGTGTCGCCGGTCGGCGCTTGATGATGTAGCGGGAGATATCCGTATCCAGCATGAACCCCGTCATAATGGGTCGCGCGACTGCGGCGGCGAATCGTGACGGTTCTCCAAGAAATCATCTGGTGGGTCCGCCCGCAGCGCAAAGAACGACGCCCAGTTAGGTTTGACAGGCGTAATGAACAACCCGTCTCCTTGTTTGCGGATCCGGACTTCTTTGACGTCCGCCGGGAAACGCAACTCCTGCGGAAGTCGCACGGCCTGGTTGGCGCCATTGCGAAATATCGACGCTCGCTTTGCGACGGCACCGGACATGGACCTAGCCGCCGCCTTCGATGTCACTGATTTGTTTTTTCCGGTTCGCGCGCGCTTCATCAGGTATTCCTCTGAATGGTCTTACCTAGCATATGCCTTGCATATGGTAACATCAAGATGCAGTCGCTTGTAGCGCCGTCGTACACTACGCGCGATCCCGAGCGTAGACAGCTATATCTGCCGCTTGGAGCTGAGTAGCCCTGCCAAATGGCATGAGCGTGCCGGAAACCACCCGTTATCGAATGAAGGACAACGAGAACCATGGAATCAATCGGCGGCGATTTAAATCAGATGCAGCGCACTCCGCTGGCCCCGGCTCACGTCGAAGCCCTGCGCAAGGCCGGTGCTGTTGCCCGCTATCCTGCGGGCACGCTTCTCACGCGGCCCGGCCAACTCGTGGATCGCTTCGTGTATGTGGAGGAAGGTGAAGTCGAGTTAGTGAACCCCTATACCGACGAACGTCATTTGCCCTCCACCATGGGCCCGACACAGTTTTTGGGCGAGATCTCCCTGCTGAACGGCGGCAATTGGTCGATAGCGATGCGCGCGGTCCGAGACACACGGGTATTGGAGGTACCGCGAGAGGCGGTACTGACCCTGATGTCTCAGATTCCAGAGATGTCCGACATTATCATCACCGTGTTCTCGGCGCGCCGCCGGCGCCAGCTCGAGGAACGGATCAGCAGCTTACGGTTGATCGGCGAAGACGATGACCGGAACGTGCGCCGCATCGCCGAGTTTGCGAGCCGCAACCACATTCCGTACGTCTCGTTGCCACTGGGAAATCCTGAAGCCGTAGAGCTCGCCCGTCGCTGCTCCATTGCTCCGGGCGTGCCCAGCGTGATCTTCGCCCGCGATGTCGTTGTGACTGATCCTACCCCCGACAAGGTCGCACGCCTGCTCGGCCTCAACCTGGATTTCGGGGAGAACGAAGTATTTGACGTGCTAATTGTCGGCGGCGGACCGGCTGGAGTAGCCGCAGCGGTGTATGCGGGAGCCGAAGGTCTGCGCGCGCTGGTTGTAGAGGATGTTGCGATCGGCGGCCAGGCCGGGACCTCGAGCCGTGTAGAAAATTATATGGGCTTTCCAACGGGGATTTCCGGCTCCGACCTGGTCTGGCGCGGCCAGGTACAAGCGATGAAATTCGGTACGCGTTTCGCAATGCCGCGGCGGGTGGCAGCTCTCGAGAGGCTCGAAGATGCGAGCTTCTGCGCCACTTTCGATAACGGCCAGCGCGTTCGCGCCAAAGCGGTGGTGGTGGCGACCGGAGTGCAATATCGCCGGCTCCCGATCGCCAGACTGACTGAATTCGAAGGCGCCGGCATTTACTATGCGGCGACCGAGATGGAGGCGCGCTATTCCAAGGGGGCAGACGCGGTCATCATCGGCGGCGGGAATTCCGCGGGACAGGCGGCGATGTTTCTCAGCCGCTCGGCGCGTTGCGTACGTGTCTTGGTCCGTGGCGCATCACTTGCCGCCTCCATGTCGCGCTACCTCTCGAGTAGGCTCGAAGCCGATCCCGGCATAACCATCGAATATGGTGCCGAGGTGAGCGCGTTGCACGGCGCCGAACAGCTCGAAGCGGTAACTATTCGCGACGTAAAGACCGGCGCCACCCGCATCGTCGAGTCACGCGCACTCTTCGTCATGGTGGGCGCTGCGCCAAACAGCGAGTGGCTCTCGGGCTTGGTGAAACTCGATGACAAGGGATTTGTTATCACCGGTTCCGGCGAAGGTCCTGCGACCTCGCCATTCGCTACATCGCAGCCCGGCATCTTCGCGGTCGGTGATGTGCGCGCCGCCTCAGTGAAACGCGTGGCATCAGCGGTCGGCGAAGGATCGGTCGTAATCTCCAAGGTCTGGGAGTTCGTCAACCGCGGAGCCTGACGTTGCGGATCGAACACGCACCCCTGACCGGAAACGGCTGCTCGGGAAAATGACTCCCTGGCCGAGGCCTCTTCTATTTGAAGTGCGTTAAAATTTGAGAGTCAGGCAGGGACCTTGTCACTGTTCGCGTAGATCAGGCGGCCTGGCGCAAGCCGTGCCGTGATTTCGGGCAGGCTGGAGTCGGCGACGGCGAAGCAGCCCTGGCTGCGACCAAGCATGCCGGAGTGGCCGATCATTTCCTCATTCACGTACCAGGCACCATGCACCACGATCGCGCGAGACAGGGCGTTGCTGTTGGTTGGATCCAGTCCCTCGAGCCGCATCGAGCGACCATGGGCACCCACATAAAGAGAACCCGTTCTATACGCTCCTGCGGAGGTCGCGTTTGAACGGGGCTCGTTCGAGAAGCGCTCGAGCCATCCCGTATGCGCGGGGTCGGAGCCCCTACCATGGGCAACCAAGTGCGAGCGCACGCTGCCGTCGGCGAGGTTCACCAAGTGAAACCTCGGTGCGCGCGAAGGAAGGGAGAAGTCGGCGACGCCGATAAAATCCCGATAGCCGATGCTGTCGTGATGTTGCTCCAGAGCATCGAGCGCACGCCGCAGCAAACCGGGATCTATCTGGCCGTCGACACTTTCTGTGGGTCCGCGTGCGAGCCTGGCTCCCGCGGACCCAGAAGCAAGGCTGGCAAGAGCAAAATTGATAAAAAAACGACGCGAAAGTACCAAGACATAGAACTCCAGCACCAGTAAGCTTACTTACAGACTTGATTCATTCGGGGAAGTTCACATGTCTACCATGGGGCGAGCGATTCAATCGCTTTGTCTGGTGCTGAGTGTCATAGGTGGTGTGGTGGCGCGGGCTCCGGCGCTGGCCGATTCAGTACCTTTTTGGGGCGCAAAAGCCTCCGTACCGATCGACACGCCCATTAATCAGCTGAAGAAAGGCGAGTTTCTGTGGATGGGCGAAGCCGTGACCACGGGTCCTGTGGTCATGGTCGTCAGCATCACAGAACAGCGAGGTTATGTTTATCGCAACGGTATCCTGATTGGGGCTACCACGGTAAGCACCGGCCGTCCGGGTCACCAGACTCCTACCGGAGTTTTCACGGTGCTGCAAAAACAAAAAGAGCATCGATCGACGATCTACGACGGGGCGCCAATGCCCTACATGGAGCGACTCACGTGGGGCGGCGTCGCGCTGCATGCCGGGGGCTTGCCAGGCTATCCAGAATCTCACGGTTGCATTCACTTGCCGAGCGAGTTCGCACAGCGGCTCTTCGACATCTCGCCCAACGGCATGACGGTGGTGATTGGCACCGAGCAGACTGCGCCAGAGCAGGTCGCACATCCAGGGTATCTCGCTCCGGTGAAGTTTGTCGGTGGGCAGCCGGTCGAGCCTGAGGCTTTCGCGCCCAAGCAGGATGCGCGTTGGCAACCTGAGTTGTCTCCCAGCGGGCCCATCAGCATCGTGCTCAGTCAGGCGAGTCAACTCATCGTCGTGTATCGCAACGGGATTGAGATCGGCCGCGCACAATTGACCGTTACCGGCGATGCGCCGCTCATTAATCATGCACTGGTGCTCAGCGAAGGCCCGAGCACTGTGCCCGATCCCTACGTTCCTGATCCAACCAAATTTAGTTGGTTGAGGATCGGCGTGCCCGGTCACATCGGAGAACAAGGGACTCAGGTAGATCCGAATGCGGTTGCCAGAATAAAAATGCCCGCCGACTTCGCGGCCCGGCTTAATGGAATACTGACGCCGGGGGCGACATTGTTTGTGACCAATGAAGCCCTTTATCCGCAAACGAGTGGGCCCATGCTCCAAGTCGTTGACGCCGATCCGCCGGCCAAAAGCCAGGCCGTCCACACCCGCGGGACGTAATCCGCGGTTGGAATTCGTGCTTCTTCGTCAGTTCGCGCGCCGCCCATGCGTCTAACCCGGCGCGCATCTCCTTTTCGGACGCCCGGAAGGCAGGCAATCGCAGCCCTCCTCCGTCTCAAGGTCGAATGATGTGCGAGAATGCCTCCCTTCCCGGCTTTCGGCTAACGGAATAGACTTGTCCCGCGTTCTTGGCACACCGCATAGCGCCGCAATGTCGGCGATTCCTCGCCTCGCGGCACTTCTTGCCGGTTCGGCGCGAACCGTCGTCTTCACCGGCGCCGGCATGTCGACTGATTCTGGGATTCCGGATTTCCGTAGCCCAGGCGGCGTCTGGAGCGGGATGAAACCGATCAACTTCGACTCATTCATGCACAACGAAGATGCGCGGCGCGAGGCTTGGCGGCGCACCTTTTCCGGTGCGGCCGGCTGGGTAGGCGCCAAAGCGAATGAAGGTCATTTTGCCATTGCACGTCTGGTCAGCACCGGCAAGGTCGGCCATGTGATCACCCAGAATGTCGACAATCTGCACCAGGACGCGGGCGTGCCCGCACATCAGGTGATCGAGCTTCATGGCAATGCCGGCTATGCCACGTGTCTTATCTGCGGGCTGCGACACGAATTGACCGACCTGCGCGACCCGTTTCTGGAGCAAGGCACGCTGCCAACCTGCCGAGCGTGCGGCGGAATCGTCAAGTCGGCGACGATCTCGTTCGGTCAGCCGATGCCCGTCGAAGCGATGCGCCGTGCCGGCGCCGCTTCGCGTGAGTGCGACCTGTTCATCGTGCTCGGCTCGTCGCTGTTGGTCAATCCCGCTGCGGCATTACCGATGGTCGCAAAGTCGAACGGTGCCGCGCTCGCGATTATCAACCGCGAGCCGACCAACATGGATGGCAGGGCGGATCTCGTCCTTCACGCTGAAATCGGCGCTGTGCTGAGAGAAATTGTGCCCCGATGAGTGCCCGAGCATGTTGCTTCCAGCCCTTGTCCAGGGGGCGTTGGATGAAAGAATTGACCTTCGCGTGAGGCCGCCGAGTGCGGCAGTGGGCGGAGTGGTTTTGGAGGCCGGCGAGGTGGTTGGCGGCGAGGGCTAGGTCGGCCGTGCGGCGAGCAGCTGCCGAACACACCTTCTTAGCGTGCCGAGGGGATATAAGGGCGCACCTTCGCTAAGCGCGGAGGTGGCGCGGTAGACCTCGATCACGGCGAAATGCAATCTGCTACCCTTAGGCCTAGAAATTGAGTCCGTTGATCAGGACTTGTCGCAAGTTGGGGGTGTCGATCCATGGAACTCAGCCGCCGTGACCTCTTGACCGCATCGGCGATCATGCTGATGCGTCCGATGAGCAGCATTTCGGCGCCACTGGGTGCGCGCCTCGCCGCGGCTCCGCTGGCGGGCGGTACCGAGCCCATGATGTTGTTGTGTTGGAATGAGAATCCCTACGGTCCGTCGCCCGCGGCCCGCGCTGCAATCGCCCAGTCGATAGCGGACGGTTGTCGTTATCCGGACGATGAGAATCCAAGGCTCGTCAACTTACTCGCCGAAAAAGAAGGACTCGGGCCGGATCACATCGTGACCGGCACCGGCTCCGGGGAGTTGCTGCGCGCCCTCGGGCTGCTCGCCGCGCGTCAGCACGGCGAGATCGTGGCTGCCGAGCCCACCTACGCCGAGTTGACCGAGTACGCCCAGCACACAGGGGCGATCCTGAAGTTGGTGCCCGTCGATAAACAGCTGCGCCACGATTTGAGCGCGATGCACGCGGCGGTTTCCGCCAAGACGCGCATCGTGTACATCTGCAATCCCAACAACCCGACGGGCACGATGGTCGATTCCGCGACGATCGCAGCATTCGTCGCCGCGCTTCCGGATCATGTGACGACCATCATCGATGAGGCCTATATGGAATTCGTCGAGGGCGCACCCTCGTCGGTCAGCCTGGTCACGGGGCCAAAGCGTGTCGTCGTGTTGCGGACATTCTCCAAGCTCCACGGCATGGCCGGGGTTCGGTACGGCTACGGGATCGCCCGACCAGAGGTCATCAATGAAATCTCCGCTGCGTGCATGACGACGCCCAACATATTCGCTGTCCGCGGCGCCCTTGCGAGCCTCGGTGACAAGCAGTTCCTGGCAGACTGCCGACGGCGGATCGTGGCCAGCCGTGCCCGCCTCACCGCCGAGCTGGCGCGACTGCACTTTCCCTACGCCGAGCCTCATGGCAATTTCGTATTCTTCGACACGGGCGTGCCGATCAAGCAGTTCACCGAGTTCATGCGGCATCGGAATATCGCTGTCGGACGGCGTTTTCCACCTTACGAGAACTGGTGCCGCGTCACCATCGGGACCGATCCGCAGATCGACGCCTTCATCGAAGGAGTGCGGGCCTTCCGAGCAAGTCCCGCCAAGGCAGCCTGATTTAGGCGCTGGCGGTAGCCATGCAACGGGTAGTTACGCAACGCCGACGGCGAAGACCGATGGGAACGGGAAACGCACTGAGATTTCTGGCCGGCACGGCTCACTCCGGCAGGTTCATCTTTTGCAATAGCGCCTTGTATCGGTAATCACCCCTGTGTTTTACGAAAATTCGTTCTGCTTTTATGTAGGTCAAGACAGGGTCCCGTACCTGAAACGCCTTTTCCAGCCACTCGAAGGCGCGGTCACTTTGGCTCATGTGCGCATACACACGCGCAATGCCGAAGGCGGCGAAGTTGCCGCGCGAGCGAATTGATTCGCTAAGGGCTACCTCGGCGTCTTTTAACCGCCCGAGCTTGAAGTAAATGATCGCAAGACAATTCATTCGACCTCCTTCCGGCGTTTCGAGCGAGCACTGATCAAGCACTTCTTGGTCCGCGCGACCCTGAAAAAGCAGGTTGTAAGCAAGCAAATAATGCCCGAACGCGTAGGTGGGAGATATCGACAGACATTTGCGCGCTTCTACCTCGGCCGCCTCAAATCGCTCTCCCGCCAGCGACACGAGTGAGAGCATGCAATGTGTTTCTGGGCTGAGAGGGTCCGATGCGAGGGAAGCTCGAAGCAGCTTTTCCGAACGATCAAAGTCTCCGAGTATCGTGGCGAGGTTCGCGGCGGCGTATAGCGCGAATGCGTTCCGTGACCCGAGCGCCAGCGCAGCGTCTGATTGTTGCCGGGCTTCCGCCCAGTCCCAGGTGTAAAGAGTGGCCACTCGGGCCAACAGCGCATGAGCAATCGCGGACCTGGGGTCGACCTCTAAAGCCCGAAGCGCTTCTTGCCGAACACGAGGAAAGCCTACATTTGGCGGCACAAAGCCAAATTCAGCCTGGACATAGTAAGTCCGTGCAAGAGATACGTAGGCGGCCGCAAATTGTGGATCGAGCGCGATCGCCGCCTGAAATTGATTGACCGCTTCCTCCGTTCCGGCGCGAGTGTACGTATCGAGAGCGTGCAATCCTTGCAGATAACGATCGTTAGCTTCTGCGCTGGATGTTTCGACGCGATTTGACGGCCCATCACTCGCGACTGAGAGCTCCAACGCACGACCGAGAGAAGCGGCGAGCTCAGATTCAAGCTGCAGCGTGTCGTTGATATTTCGATCGAAGGTTCCCGACCACTGGTGAGCACCATCCGACGTGCGGATCAACTGAGCGGCAACTCTTACGTGGCTGGCGGCGCGACGCACACTGCCCTCCACCACGAACGCGACGCCGAGCTGCGCGCCGATGCTACGCACATCGTCATTCTTATTCTTGAACTGAAATGACGAGGTGCGGCCGATAACACGTAGCCTTGGCAGATTAGCGAGGACATCAAGTAGCTCTTCGGCAAGACCGTCGGCTAAGTACTCTTGATCCTTCTTTTCGCTCAGATCGACGAAGGGCAGCACAGCGATCGACGTTTCGACTGACGCTCGTCGAGGGGGCGCCAGTGCGGTGCGGGTGAGCCAAGCTACGGTCGAGGTTGTCGCCAGCGCAACCGCGACGGCGAACCATACTCTCGCCATGCGTCGCGGACGGGGGGCAGTCGCTACTTCGTCCTTCGAAGCCGTGTCGACGGCCGAGAAGTCCTCCCGAATGCCCTGTCCCGAGGGCGGGCGAGGCGACACCACGGGTGCGATGAGTCGATAGCCGCGACGCGGTAGCGTCACGATATATTCAGGCTTGTCGGGAGAGTCCCCGAGCGCTTGCCGCAGCGCAGCGACAGCCTCGTAGACGGAGTGCGGGGTAACAACGGCTTTTCCCCACACTCCAGCGAGCAGCTGGGTGACCCCCACGATCTCGCCGGCGCGCTCTGCCAAGAACATTAGGAGTCGCATTGCGCGGGGATCGAGCTTTTTCGTCTCGCCCTCGTATGAGATTTCGCCGCGGTCCGGGCTGACTCGCCAGTCTCCGATCCGCCAATCCTCGTGAGTGTACTTGTTCAACAGTCGCCATCCCAGCCCGGAAAGCCCGCTCCGGTTGCCTTTCCTTGTAGCACAAAGGCAGTTTCTGAAGTTTTTTACACAACCTTGTACTTGTTTCAGATGATCTTGAGGACTTTCCCGCGTGCCAATCGTTAGGGTCGACCGGCATCTGGGCCCGCACATCCGGGTCCAACCAATAGTCGCCAAGGAGTTTGTTATGCAAAAGATGCCGGGCCTCAATCGCCGTCACTTTTGCGGTGCTGCAGCGGCGGCCGTTGTTGCGAGCCCACCAGGTCTTTCCAGTTTTGTTTTTCCACAAAGGAGCACAGCCATGAATGCAGTTGCACAGCCGAGGGGCAGCGATACGACAGCCATCCGCCCGTTTCACGTAAACGTTCCGGAAGCGGAACTTACCGAATTGCGCAGGCGCGTCAAGGCGACGGTGTGGCCTGATCGGGAAACGGTCGCGGATGCAACGCAAGGCGTGCAGCTCGCGACAATGCAAAGACTCGCGCGCTATTGGGAGACAGAGTATGACTGGCGCAAGGTCGAGGCGAGGCTGAAGGTCCTGCCGCAGTTCATCACCGAGATCGACGGGCTCGACATTCATTTCATTCACGTCCGTTCGAAACACAAAGGGGCGTTACCGCTCATCGTCACTCACGGCTGGCCCGGCTCGGTCATCGAACAGCTGAAGATCATAGATCCCCTGACCAATCCGACGGAACATGGCGGGAGCGCATCAGACGCTTTCGATCTGGTGATTCCATCGATGCCGGGTTATGGGTATTCGGGTAAGCCGACCACTCCGGGTTGGGATCCCGCCCACATCGCGCGTGCCTGGGTCGTGCTGATGAAGCGCCTTGGATACACGAAATTTGTGGCGCAAGGCGGCGATTGGGGTGCGGTCATCACCGAGCAAATGGGTGTGCAGGCGGCTCCGGAATTGCTCGGCATTCACACCAATATGCCTGGCGCGGTTCCGGCCGACGTCGACAAGGCGGCATTCACCGGTGCGCCAATGCCCGACGGACTCTCGCCCGAAGAGAAACTCGCGTTCGAGCGGCTGACATTCGTCTACAGCAAAGGCATCGCGTACGGCTACCAGATGGGTCTGCGCCCGCAGACGTTGTACGGAATTGCGGACTCCCCCGTCGGCCTTGCCGCCTATTTCCTGGACCACGATGCGTGGAGCTACGCGCTGATCTCACGCGTCTTCTCCGGAGAAGCTGCCGGCCTCACCCGGGACGATGTCCTCGACAACATCACGATCACTTGGTTGACGAACACGGCAATTTCCGGAGCGCGCCTCTACTGGGAAAGCAAACTCCCGTATTTCAGTGTCAAGGGTGTTTCCATCCCGGTTGCGGTAAGCTCATTTCCAGACGAGATCGATCTGTGCCCGCGCAGTTGGGCGGAGCGGGCGTATCCCAAACTGATCCACTACAACAAGCTCGACAAAGGCGGGCACTTTGCGGCCTGGGAACAGCCGAAACTCTTTTCGGAAGAAGTTCGCGCCGGCTTCAGATCGCTGCGTACATAGCGAAGTAGGGATGTTTGCAATGCCATCCGCGCGTCACTTGAACAAAATCGCTGATTCATTTGGCGTGTGATGTTCAGCCACGTTCCAACAAGCCTGGGGCCCGCAGCTCGTCTGCGGGCCTCTTATATAAAAGGAGTCATCTGAGTGTCATCCCACCGTTGGTATCGTGCCTCCGTCGATCACATAGTCAACACCGCTGATATAGGCCGCGCGGTCCGATGCCAGGAAGGCGATGAGCTCCGCAACCTCTTCCGGCTTACCTGGACGACCAACCGGAATGCCGCCCAGCATTTCCACGATGCGCTGCCGAGCCGCCTCCTCGCTCACTCCGTCGCTGCGCGAGATATCCATGATCATCCCATGGGCGCCGGAGGTCTCGATGAATCCGGGGGAAATCATGACCACGCGCACGCCCTGGGGCGCGACCCCTTTCGCGAGCCCTTTGCTATAGGTGCTGAGCGCGCCTTTGGCGGCGGCATAGGCGAGCGTTGAATTGGAGAAAGGCAGACGGTGCGCAACCGACGAGATGTGGATGATAACCCCTGTCTTTCGCTCCTTCATTTCCGGCAGAAAGGCACGGTCGAGTCGGACGGCCGCAAGTAGGTTGACATCCAGGATGTTCTGCCAATCCTCATCCACAAGTACCTCGAAACCGCCCGGCTTGGTGTCAGTGGCGCCCAGGTTATTCACCAGGATGTCGAGCCCGCCCCACTCGCGCATGATGCGCTCGACCACTTCGGCCACACCCGACGCCGTGCCAAGATCGGCCATTATGAATTGTACCGAGGGGTCATTTTTCGAGGGTGAGGTCCGTGCAGTCGTCGCCACCGACGCGCCGCTCAGCTGAAAACGCCGCACGGTCGCGGCGCCGATGCCCCTGGTTCCTCCGGTAATCAGGACGCGCTTGCCCTTGAACTCCTGAGGCAGGAATGAAAACGGATAGGCCGTCATACTTAAATCTCCACAATAGTGATCTTGAACAGGAGGTTGATGGATGCCTTCGCGGAATGGACCCGTTCAGTACGGGGACGGCTGATTGAAGATGATGATGAGGCTGACGATCTTTCCGTCTCGAACCTTGAAGTAGTTCGACAGAATCAGATCTTTCGGCAAATTGGTCTTGTCGTACTCGCCGTCATAGGCACCGCGCACGATCGTGTCGCCGTAGTGATCGAGGACTTCGCGAACTTCGATGGTCACATGGTCTCCGACCATCTCCTTCTCGACCCAGCGCCTGATTGCCGCAATCCCGACGATCTCACGCTTGTTGTCATTGACGTAGGCATCCTTGGCAAAAGTCGCCACGATTGCGTCGGAATCAAAGGAATTCACGGCACGGATGTGTTCGGCAACGATGCCAGAAAGCTCTTGGGTCATGGGGTTCTCCTCGATGGTACGGCCGGATGGCCAGGTGTGATCACCTTGAGTGCTACGGTCGCAGGAGAGTCAATAGCCTCTTTACAGCTTGACTCTCCGGTAGGGGGAGAGTGCACACTTGGCGCTGCATGTCCTCCTCGCTCGCCATCGGCGATTTCTCGCGCGCCACCCATCTGACGGTAAAGACACTGCGTCACTATCATGAGACGGGACTTCTCGAGCCCGCGCAGATCGACCCGCAAACCGGCTATCGCCGCTACACGACGGATCAAATTCCCGTCGCGCAGATCATCAAGCGCTTTCGGGATCTCGACATGCCATTGATTGAGATCCGTGCGGTGCTCTCGGCACCGGATGTGCAAGCGCGCAACGACCTTATCGCTGCGCATTTGAAGCACTTGGAGAACGATTTGGCGCGAACTAATGCCGCGGTTGCGTCCTTACGGAATTTGCTCGATCACCCCGCACCGGAGGTGGAGATCGGACGTCGCAGAGCGGATGAGGTAAACGCCGCCGCGATCAGCGAGGCCATCCATGTTAAGGACGCTTTGTCATGGTACTTAGGCGCGCTCGGTGAATTGCATGCCGCGCTTTCCGCGCAGCGAATGAACCCCACCGGCCCGGCTGGCGGCATATTCTCCAACGCCATCTTCTCGGACGCACACGGTGAGGCGACAGTGTTCGTTCCGTGTGACGGTAAGGTACGTGCCGTCGGCCGGATCGCTTCGCGTGTCGTGCCCGCGGTTGAGCTCGCCACCCTCGTCCACAAGGGCTCACCTGCCAACATCGATCTTGCCTATGGTGCCTTGGCAACCTACGTCACGCGCCATGCGCTGGCTATCGAGGGGCCCTTGCGTGAGTATTATTTAGTGGGACCCCAAGACACTCCCGATCAAAGTGCCTGGCGTACCGAGATTGGCTGGCCCATCTTTCAAACGGCATGATCGGAAAGGGTAGGCGTCTAGATCCCCCAATTGGTCTGCAGTGAGTTGACAATCGCCCGGCCAGCCGATGCGTCGAAGCGGTTCGTGCCCGGCGTTGCTTCCTTGTGGCGCGTCGGAACATGAGCACGTTCAACTGCAGGTTATCAGAGCCCATTGTGTTCCGTCGTGGATCAGCCCGCGTGGTTTCTCCTTCAGGACATCCTAGATGCAAAATTGGACACGATGAAGGAAAACTCACAATGGGGACCAACTCCGCTATCGCTCAAATGATCTACAGCTGGATGATGCCTCGGCCTAGTCCAATCGTTACCGCGTGGGTACGATCGCTTGCATGCAGCTTCTCGAGAATGTGCTTCATATGAACTTTCACGGTCTCTTCAGATAGTCCGAGCTGATGGGCCACTTGCTTATTGGCTGCTCCCAACGCCACGCACTGCAGAACCTCAACTTCTCGCTCGCTTAGCGCATCTGCTGCCGCGTGCTCGGCAATCTGCTGGGCGACTTCAGGCAGTATCACTGTGCGCCCCGCGTGAACGCTGCGAATCGCTTCCATCATCTGTTTTCGGACCGCACTCTTGAGCAGGAATCCGCGTGCACCAGCCTTAAGGGCGCGAAGCGCCTGAACATCGCCTTTGTAGGTGGTGAGCACGATGATCCGAGCGGACGGATACTCCGCACGTATTGCGGTGATCGCTTCTACGCCGTCAACGTCCGGCATTTGCAGATCCATCAATGTCACATCGGGGCGAGTCGCTCGGAAAGTCTCGATGGCTTCTCGGCCATTCATGGCCTCACCCACCAATATCATGTCGGACTGACGTGCGATTGCCGCGGCAATTCCTTCGCGCAGCATGGGATGGTCGTCCACAACCAGGATTCGAATTCTCCTATCTGATGAGAGCAGTTCGGACATGCACTAGCCCTCGCCCTGCGTGCGTGCCGCACGCCAATTAAGGCCCCACCCCGAACGAAGGTAAGCTACCCGCCCCGGCACAATCAACTCAATCTCAGTGCCCGCACTCGGGCGACTCCAGATATCAAAGCTCGCAGTAATCTTTTTGGCCCGCTCGCGCATGCCTGCCATTCCCCAATGATCGGGACGCCCCATCCTCATCATCGTGTCGTCGATGCCGCAACCGTCGTCACGAATTCGTACGCGCAGCTCCGCGCGGCCATAGATGATTTCTGCCTCGACTTTTGTGGCTCGCGCGTGACGATAGGCATTACTGAGCGCCTCATGGGCAATGCGAAGAACCTCCTCGCGAATGATCGGCATGACCGGCCGTTGGACACCCTCAACGACCAGATTGAAAGGAATGGAATATTCGCTGGCGAGCTTTGCCCCTGCCGCGCCGACGGCCGGCGGCAGATCGGGTCCGGCGGCGGGGGAAATTCGAAGCTGCTTCACCCGATCTCGGCTCTCGGCCAAGAGGTCGTCGGCTCGATCCAGTGCGTCCTCCATCTTACGCCTCACCGCGGACTCCCCAGGGATGTCCTCTGCCACGTCCTGAAACTTCAGGATCAGCCCTTGCACGCTTTGCAATAGCGTATCGTGCAGTTCGCGGGCAATGCGTTCTCGTTCCGCGACCCGCTCCTCAAGGCGAGCGCGCATACGCGCAATCATGTAGCGCATGCGCAGCGCATATGCACCCCCGAACATGAGGATGACGGCCGCCCCGCATAACGCCTTGAATGACTGGCTCTGCAGGAATGTCGGTGCAATCGTGATATCCAGGACATCACCCGAGTCAGTCCAGACACCGCTCTCGTTGGCGGCCGCGACGCGGAAGCGGTATCGGCCGGGATCAAGATTGGTGTAGAACGCCTGTCGGCGCATGCTGGCATTGACCCATCCCTTGTCAAAGCCTTCGAGTTGATAGCGAAAACGAACGCGGTCCGGTCGCCCAAGGAGAAGCGCGGTGTAATCAACTTGCAGGTCGCGAGTACCCGCGGCCAACGACTGCGTCCCGGCGGGTGGGAAAGCGTGGCCACTGGCTCTAACTCCACGGATGGCGACCGGCAGCGAAAGGCCATCGTGTCGCATGTGCTTTGGATCGATGGTGGCGACATTGGTGGTTCCCGCAAACCACAGTCGACCGTCGCTTCCCTCGATGAGCGTGGGCAAGGGTCGAACGCGCTGAGCCATCCCCGGATAGCCATCCTCGGCGTCAAACAATTCGAAGGGCACCTGATAGGTGCCACTCTTGATGCTCCCCTCAAAAGCCGCGGCCGTCACGTGCACGGCGCCCTTAACGCCGTTAAACCATAGATCCCCGTTCTGTGATTCGACGATGCCCGTCACGCCCTCTAACACGGTCGGGTCCGTGGGCGTGCTGAGCGCGTGGAAACGACCCTCTTGAAGGACCTGCACTCGGTTCGCGCCGGCCACGACGGTGTGCACGCCCACGTGCAGCGCATCGATTTCCCCGACATCCAGCCCCTCGGCGGCGCTCAGCGTTCGTGCCTCACCCGATTTGATGATGACGAGTTGGTCCGTATAGGCCAACCAGAGCCATCCGTCCTGATCGAGCACTTGAACACGGGCGAAGCGGTGCTGGGCAAGCTCCTTGAGGTTGCCATTGAGTTCCCAGGTCCCGTTCCGACGGCGAAAAAGGCTCGACGGGAGCACCGAGATCCAGGGGTCGCCGTCGAAATCGATCGTCAGGGATTGAACGTGCTGACCTTGGGAGCCTTGTGGCAGCTCTGCCACTTTGCGAAAGTGCTTCGCGCCCTCTTCCTTCCAGACACCATCCGGGCCCGCGATCCACAGTTTCCCATCGGTATCTGTATTGACCGCAGTTATGGGCGTATTGCCAACTCCAGTAATTCGCCGAAGCTGGCCGTCAAACTTCCAAAGACCATCGGAGGCGGAACGCTGGACACCGAGATGCGATCCGATCCAGATGTTGCCATGCTCGGAGGGCGCGAGCGCATGGCGCCCCAACTCACTCACCGACAAAGGAAGCTTCAACACATGGACGGGACGAAAGCGATCGACACCACCGGTCGTCGTCACCCACACATTTCCTTCGCGATCTTCGAGGAGTTGCTTCGTCACTCCGCTCAAACCCTCCCTCGTCGAAAACTGGTCAGGATCGCCTCTGAAGCGAAGCTCCGAACTCGACAGATTCAGCGGCCGCCGCTCAACTTTGGCTTCCCCCGATCGCCAGATGCTCCCTATGCGGTCAATGATCGTTCCGTAGGATGCGCGTGCGTTGCTGACGGCAGGGTTCAACTCTCCGGGGGTTTGGTCGGGCAAGACCTGGACACCTGCCTCATCCGCGAACCACGTGCGGCCATCCGGCGACTCGATGAACTCTCCGATACCTTGGACTCGAATGTCGCGCGGCGTGAGACGCCGCGACTTGAGGTCTACCGTGAAAATTCCGTGTTGTCCTTCGATCCAAAGCCTGCCTTGCCGGTCTTTGAACACGGAGATCGCATATTGATCTGGAAAACCCCAGTCCTTGCCAATGCGGCTCCACGTCGCGCCGTCGTAGCGCAGAAGCGCGACCGCACAAGATACCCAAGTGCCGCCGCTCGAATCTTCCGCAATCGCGATGGTGCTGCCCCCGAATCCCACCGTCTCCCCAAAATGAATGAAGTGCCCATCCTTGAGTAACGTCACGCCGCTGTTCAGACGCCCAATCCACAGCGCCCCGGATTCGGAGGCGTAGAGCGTTGAAATGGATCTCGAGTCCTTTGGACCCAACCCTTGTAGTTCGACGTGCTCGAACTGGACGCCGTCGAAGCGATAGAGGCCATCTGCCGCGCCAAACCAAAGCCAGCCGTCCGGTGTCTGCGCCATCGCCCATGCATCCGCGGGCGCCCCGTCCTTGCTCGTCCAAGCGGTGTGGTTGAACTGCGCGAGTGTCAGCGTCTGCCCTATCGACAGCGATGGCCACTCGAACAAGGCAAGAACGCAAGAGAGAAGCAGCGGCGCAAGGACGGTTTTCCACCGACTCATTGTTGACGGAACAGCGCTGATTTTCATGGCTTGGCTCGCACATTATAGCGCTTGGCGATCCGGCCCTGGTACCTCTAATTGGGTACTGCGCGATCCTTACGATTGGTATCACAGATCGCTGCGCTCAGATCACACACTACTGCCCATGCAAAAGCTCTTCTCCATGTTTCCGCGGGGCGCGCCAGGCATCGCGCTGCTGCTGTTGCGATTGTTTCTGACGGCAATACTCGTGTCCGACGCGAGGGTCGACGCCGCCGGCGCTTATGCAATCGGGGCCGCCGGAGCCATTGGGTGCGCGCTTGGCGTCCTCTTTGGCTGCCTCACTCCGATGATGGCTGGCATTGCCGTCCTCATCGGATTTCTCGGGCTTAAGGTTGATTCCGGCCTGCATTCGTTTGCGCCGATCGCCATTGCTCTCGCACTGGCGCTGCTTGGCCCGGGCGCTTACTCGATCGATGCCCGCCTCTTTGGGCGGCGCTTGATCGCGTTTGGACCCGACTCGAACGAAGACCGCTAGTCATGCGCCCAGCACGAATTCTTTGAAGAGATCACTTGTGCTATCACCAACAGCGAGGACTTAAAGGTATGAATACGAAAACGACTCTGGCCGCTTCGGCCATGCTGGCTTTCGGAAGCCTATCTGCCCAAGGCGCAGACTCCCCAGCCGCAATCAAGAATGTGGTTCTTGTCCATGGCGGCTTCGTCGACGGCTCGGGCTGGCGTGGCGTCTACAATATTCTGAAGAGGGATGGGTTCAACGTCATCATCGTGCAAAACCCGACCACGTCGCTCGCCGACGATGTCAAGGCGACTCACAATGTCTTGGCCACTCTCGATGGTCCCGCGGTGTTGGTCGGCCACTCCTACGGCGGAGTCGTAATCTCGGAGGCGGGGAACGATCCCAAGGTCAGGGCCTTGGTCTACATCACGGCGTTCGCGGCTGACGGGGGCGAGTCCGTGGCATCGATCTTGTCGAATCCTCAGGAAGGTGAGACCGCACCGCCGTTCCTTCCGCCGCAGAATGGATTCTTGTTGCTCGACCGCGCCAAGTTCCCCGCAGCGTTTGCCGGCGATCTCAAGCCGCTCGAAGCTGAGTTCATGGCCGATTCGCAGGTGCCCTGGGGCATGAACACGCCGGGCGACAAGGTCACGAATCCCGCGTGGAAAACCCACAAGACCTATTATCTCGTGTCCACCGACGACCACATGATCCCGCCTCGTGTGCAACGGATGATGGCGACCCGCGCCAAGGCCACCATCGTCGAATCTCACGGAAGCCACGCGGTCTATGTTTCGCATCCCAAGGTAGTGGCAGATCTAATCGAGCGGGCCGCTAAAGGATCCTGATCGTTTGAATGAGGTTTAGTTTAGCTCGGCTAGCGGAGTTCACGGATCGAACTCCGCGCACCTCAAGACCCATTGACGTTGTGATTTTTCCTAAAAAAAACATGCCCATTGCACATAAGCCGCGAAAGCCCGCTCCTTACTCAGTAGGCTGCGCGCCGCCAAAGCTTTGATCCGCTCGGACATCCTTGGACGATCGTGGCGGGGGTAACTCTGTATTTTTATTGGCGTTTTAGCGTTTTTGCGGACGTCCAAGGACGTCGGCGGGCGTGGCTGGAAAGGAGGGGTTGGTGGGACGGCTGGGACTCGAACCCAGGACCAAAGCCTTAAAAGGGCCTTGCTCTACCAACTGAGCTACCGTCCCATTTGCAGGCGCGCATCATAGCCGAACTTCGCCTGCAGATCATGGCCAAAGCGCATCAAGCGTAGACCGTGGGATCCGGGATATTCGCCGCCGCGAAGCCGGCGGCGCGCAAGCGGCAGGAATCGCACTTGGCGCAGGCCCTGCCGTCCGCCGTGGCCTGGTAGCAGGAGACGGTGGCGCCGAAATCCACGCCTAACCTCACGCCCGCGCGGATGATGTCTGCCTTGGACAGCCGGATGAGGGGCGCATGAATTTCGAACCGCCCGCCCTCCACGCCTGCCTTGGTAGCCACCTGCGCCAACTGTTCGAATGCCTGGATAAATGCCGGACGGCAATCCGGGTACCCGGAGTAATCGACGGCATTGACGCCCACGAAAATATCCCCGGCGCCAATGACTTCAGCCCAACCCAGTGCCAGCGACAGAAACAAGGTGTTGCGCGCGGGGACGTAGGTCACCGGAATTCCGGGCGCAAGCACTTGCGGTAGCGGCATCTTGGCGTCCGTCAGCGCCGATCCACCGATGCCGGCAAGATCGACTCGCATGGTTCGGTGCTCGTGGGCTCCGAGGGCGGCGGCGATGCGCCGCGCGGCCTCGAGTTCCGCGCGATGACGCTGACCGTACTCGACGCTGAGCGCGTAGCACTCGTAGTTCTGTGAGCGCGCGATCGCGAGCACGGTGGCGGAATCGAGACCGCCCGACAGCAACACGATGGCGCGTTTAGCAACCACACATCACTTGCCGGGCACATCGCCCCACAGAATCTTGTGAAGCTGCATTTGAAACCGTACGGGCAGGCGATCCGCCAAAATCCATTCCGCCAGCAGGGTGGGCGATAGCTGGTTGTAGCTCGGAGAAAAAAGGATGCGGCAGCGCTCGCCCAAGTGATGCTCCAGCAAGAACGCCTTGCTCCAGTCGTAGTCGTCGCGGGAACAGATCACGAACTTCAGTTGATCGCGCCGCGCAAGATGCCGAAAATTCTCAATCCGGTTGCGCGACGCCTCGTTCGATGCAGGCGTCTTCACATCGATCACACGCGATACCCGTGCATCGACCGCGGCGACGTCGAGCGCACCGCTGGTTTCCAAGGACACTTGATAGCCGGCATCGCACAACTGCGTCAGCAGTTTCAGGCAATTCGGTTGCGCCAAGGGTTCGCCGCCCGTGACGCAAACGTACGCAGCGCCAAAGCTTCGAACCTTTTCTAGAATAGACTCCAGATCGAGCCAGTCGCCGGCGTGAAAGGCATATTCGGTGTCGCAGTACTGGCAACGCAGCGGACATCCCGTCAGCCGCACGAACACCGTCGGAAAGCCGACGCAGTCGGCCTCCCCTTGCAACGAATGAAAAATCTCATTGATGCGCAATCGCTCCGGTTTGGCCGCTTGCGCACTCAATGTTTCTCGGCCGCCATCTTTTCCAGGCGCTGCTGCGCCAAACGCCCCGCCGGTGTATCGGAAAAACGGGCGACCACTTGGCCCAGCACTTGCCTGGCTGAATCCCATTGCTTCATTTCATAGCGGCAATAGCCGATCTTGAGCAGCGCATCGGAGATCTTGCGCGATTGCGGATATTTATCGATCACACGTTGAAATGCCGCCTGCGCCTCGGGGTAAGCCTTGTTCACATAGAAAGCTTCGCCCAGCCAGTACTGGGCGTTGTCCGCCAAGGAGCTGTCCGGGTAGCCGGCGAGAAATTTCTGGAATGCGGCGATGGCGCGGTCATATTGACCATCCTTCAGCAGATTGAACGCCGACTGGTAGCTCGTCTTGTCGTCGCCCGCGCTCGACGCGTCCGACCCACTGGGCGTCGCCGCTGCGGCGGCGCCGCTCGCCGAGGCCGCTGCAGACGCCGCGCTGCCCCGTGACTCGAGGTTCTTCAAGCGCTGATCCAAGTCGGTGTACATGTCCCGCTGTTGCCTGCGGCCCGCCTCGATGGCGTTGTTCATCTGATCCACGTCATTGTGCACGGCCCGCACATCGCTGCGCAGCGCCTCGAGTTGATTGGCGAATTCGAGCAGGCTCTGATTTGCCGTCACCCGCTCGATGCGTGCCAGCCGGGTGTCCAGATCCTTCAACTTGATCTGTACCGGATCCTCGTCGGGCGGCGTGGACGCGCACCCGCCCAAGCTCCAGGTGAGCCACAGCGCGCTGAATGCGAAAGTGGCGCGCCTATTCACGGCAGATAGACCACTTCCACGCGCCGATTCTTCGACCAGGCCGCTTCGTCGTCGCCCTCGACCGCCGGGCGCTCGGCGCCGAAACTGACCGTGGTGACTTGGGACTCCGCGACCCCTTGCAGCATCAAGGCGCGACGCACCGCTTGAGCCCGCCGTTCCCCCAGGCCGATGTTGTATTCGCGCGTACCCCGCGCGTCGGTATTGCCTTCGAGTTTCATCTTCATCTTGGGATTACCGGTCAAGTTACGCGCGGCAGTCGTCACAATGTCGGCATATTCCGGTTTGATTTCCGACTTGTCGAAATCGAAATAAATGACCTTGCGAGCCAGCGGGCCGGTTCCTTCGCCGAAGCCCCGAGCGCGGGCGTCCGCATCGCCGCCCAACGGGTTGGTGGACGTCGATGCGCCCTCTCCGGCCGTTGAGGCGGCGTCGGGAACCTGGCTACCGGCGACCGGCGGCTCGTTCACGTTGTGCTTCTTGGGGCAGCCTGTCAGCAGCGCCGCTCCGGCGATGAGCAAGGCGATCGATATGATTCGTTTCATTTATCTCTCCATCCAAAGGTCCTCGAGTGACCAGTTATTTGCAAGGGTACTGGCGATGGGCCAGTTTGTGTAATTTATTGAACTAGAATGGCGCCCACACAGGCGCCTGAAGCTCCCCTTCGCTCGAGACCAGGCGCTGCTGCACCCGGCCGTCCGCACTGACCAGCGCCAGCACGCCTCTGCCGCGATCACGGGTCCCGTAGATCAGCACCGCGCCATTCGGTGCATAGCTCGGTGAAATATCCAGATGACCCTTGGTCAGCACTTGGACCTCGCCGCGCCCGCGAAGGTCCATGGTCGCTATCCGATAGGCCCCATCTTCCTGGGTCACGAAGGACATTTGCGATTCGTCAGGCGACAGGTGCGGCATCGCGTTGTAGCTGCCTTGAAACGTCAGCCGCCGGGGTTTGTCCCCCGGCTTGATGCCGACCTTGTAAATTTGCGGCCCCCCGGCCCGGTCGGACGTGAAGTATAGATTTTGGCCGTCTTTCGACCACTGCGGCTCGGTGTCGATGCCGGGGTCATCGGTGATCCGCGACAGCAGCTGGGTCGTGAGGTCCAGGACGTAGACATCGAGATTGCCGTCGCGCGTGGACAGCACCAACGCCATCTTTTTGCCATCAGGCGACCACGCCGGCGCCTGGTTCACGCCGGCATGCGCGGAGACGCGTTGCCGTTCGCCGGTCTTGAGGGTCTGCGTGTATATCGAGGGCAGGCGGTCCTCAAATGACACGTAGGCCAGCCTTTGGCCGTCCGGCGACCACGAGGGCGACATCAACGGCTCGCGCGATTGCATGACGACGTGGGGATTTTCGCCATCCGCGTCGGCCACGATAAGTTGATAATTCCGGTTGGGCAATTGACCCAGCACCGAAATGTAGGCGATCCGCGTCGAGAACGCACCGCGAATACCCAGGATTTTTTCGAACACGGCATCGGCGATCTGATGGGCTGCCGACCTCAGGCCCGGCCGATTCGAGGCGATTTGAAAACCCAGCAATCGCTGCTTGGTCAGGACATTGTAGAGCTCGTACGTGATGCTGTAATGATCGGTCCCGTCCGACTGCATCGATCCCACGACGATATAGTCGTTGTTGAGGCGGCGCCAATCATCGAATGCGATGTTGGCGCCGCTGTGCGGCTGTTCGATCATGTCCTTGCGGTCCATGGTCCTGAACCGTCCACTGCGCGCCAAGTCATCGCTCACGAGCTGTGCCACGTCGAATGAAGCAGCCGCCATCTCCGCGGACGTGAAGGGCACAACGGCCAGCGGGATGGCCTCGGTCTGGCCTTTGGTGACCTCAACGACGAACTCGCTGCCGTGGGCCCGCCAGGGACAGGCCAAACTCAACGCCAAGAGAGCCAAACATATCAGCTGCTTATTCATTTATTGACTTCTATTCGTCGGGATGAAAGTGAATGACAAGATTTCGCTCAAACAATGCCGGATCCGGCGGCGGCGGCAATGGGGATGCACGATACACTGCATTCTCGATCGACTGGCGCGCCGCTGCATCGCCGTTGCACTGGCTCACATGTGCGCTCGTCACCTCGCCGCCCGGAATCTGTGTAATGTTTACAATACAATCCAGACCGGCCCGCGCCGACGGCGGCTTGATCCACGCATTCTGAATTCTGCTCGACAGTCGCGCAATATACTGCGCGCGCGCGGGACTCGCTTCCACGGCGCTGACATGTTCCTCGTCGGCGAGCTGCCGACGCAACTCTGCCTCGCGCTCGGACTTCGTCTTGAGGTCCGCCGCGTGTTTCGCGTCCTCGGCCTGTTTGGCATCCGCCGCGCGTTTCGCCTCCTCCATCCGCTTGGCGTCCTCGCTGCGCCTCGCATCTTCGGCACGCTTGAGTTCGTCGGCGCGTTTTGCGGCCGCAGCCTTTTGCGCTTCGCTCACCCGCGCCGTTTGCGCCTGCTTCTGCTGCGCCTGTTTCATGAGTTCCGCTTCGGCGGCCGCAGCCTTGGTCTCTTCGGCCGCGCGTTCTTCCTCGGCCGCCAACTTCGCATCCGTGGCGGCCTTCACCTCGGCGGCCTGTGCAGCGGCCTTCGCCTCTGCCGCCGCGCGCGCGCGCGCCGCCTCTTGTTCGGCGCGCTCGGTCAATGCGCTTTGCGCCGCATGCAGCACCTGTGAGTCGATGACGACGGCATCGACGGCAATCGGCTGCAGGGTGGGCAGCGCGCGATGGATGCTGATCAGCGCCGCCGCTGCGAACGCGGCGATCAACAGGCCATGCAATGCCACTGAAAATATGATCGACCAAGAATGTTCGCGCAGAAATCCCGGCATCAGGAGCCTCTAGTGCGCGCCGTTGGCGGCTCCGGTGGGTGCCCCGCGCACCGGGGGCCCCGTGCGAATCGGGTCGGTGAGAAACCCAACCTTGGACGCACCCGCCTTTTGCAGCAGGACCATGGCGCGCACCACCGTACCGTAGGGCACCGTGGTATCCGCCTTGACCAGCACCGGGGTTTGCGGATCGCGGCGCAGGAGCGCAGCCGTACGCGAGCTCACCGTCGATTCCGCAACAGGCTGATCCTGGTTTTGGCCAAAATTGATGAACAAGCGGCCTTTCGAGTCAATGGTCAGGATGAGCGGCTCGTGCTTTGCCAGGAAATCCGCATCGATGGGCTTGGCGCCCGCTTCCGGCAAGTCGACCTTGACACCCTCTTTGAGCAAGGGCGCGGTGATCATGAATATGATCAGCAGCACCAGCATGACGTCGATGTACGGCACGACATTGATCTCGGCCATCAAGCGTCGACGGCGATGCGGCGCCGGCATCTGCGCTACGCCTGCGCCCGGGTCGAACCGTGACGCTGCAAGATCGTGGAAAACTCTTCGGTGAAGGTATCGAAGCGAAGTTCCAAGCGGCTGACTTGATCGGCGAGCCGGTTGTAAGCCACCACGGCCGGGATCGCCGCGAACAGTCCGACCGCGGTCGTGACCAATGCTTCGGCAATGCCGGGCGCGACGGCCGCCAGAGTTGCCTGCTGCACATTGCCCAGGTTGTGAAACGCACTCATGATGCCCCACACCGTACCGAACAGGCCGACATACGGGCTGGTGGAACCGACCGTGGCCAACATCGCCAGGTGCTGCTCCAGCCGATCGAGTTCGCGCAATTGCGCCACGCGCATCGCGCGCCGAGCGCCGTCCAACAACTGTTCCGGCGGCGTACCCTGTTGACGTAAGCGGCTGAACTCGCCGAAGCCAGACTCGAAAATGCTCTGCAGGCCCGTGCCTGAGCGCCCCTTGGTTTCGATGCTGCGATACAGAGTGGCCAGATCGCCGCCCGACCAAAATGCGGTTTCAAATTTTTCGGCCTGGCGGCGCGAGCGCCCGATCACCTGGCTTTTGCGAAAGATGACCGCCCAGGAAGCCACCGAGGCTGCCAGCAGCAGTGCCACCACGCCCTGTACGATGGGACTCGCATCGAGCACCAGGCTCCAAACCGACAAGTCATTGGGCATTCCGCCACTCCGTGAAAAGATCCTTGGGGATGGCACGTGGTTTCAACGTGCCGGAATCGAGACAGGCGACACGCACCGTAGCATCGATCAGTTGCTCGTCGCCACGCATAATGGTTTGCTTGAAGTGTATTGTGGCACCGGCGAGACGCTGCAGTTCCGCCGTGACGAGAATTTCATCATGCAGCACGGCGGGTCGCAAAAAATCGACGTCGACTTTGACCACGACGAACTGCACCTGCCGATCCGTGCGCAACCGCTGCTGGTCGACACCCATGGCCCACAGCCAATCGGTTCGGCAACGCTCCATGAACTTCAGATAGTTCGCGTAGTA
>Ga0179587_10000111_pt1 | contig 35930 bp, 30 predicted proteins | sample CZODoug2_1_08_16_FD_185932 | JGI IMG/M metagenome (GOLD analysis project Ga0179587, IMG submission 185932) | Vadose zone soil fungal communities from Angelo Coast Range Reserve, California, USA - CZODoug2_1_08_16fungal | ecosystem: Environmental > Terrestrial > Soil > Vadose zone | place: USA...
GGGTTTTCAATCATCAGGTGGCAATCGAGGATGGCGTTGGGAAGGGCTTTTCGCAGCGAAGCTACGACCAGCGGGCCAATCGTAATATTCGGCACGAAGTGGCCGTCCATCACGTCAACATGCAACACCGTGCCGCCGCCTTCCAGCGCCGCTTTCGCATCTTCGGCCAGCCGCGCGAAGTTCGCGGAAAGTATCGAGGGTGCCAGTTCAATGGTCATGGGCAGCGGGCGGCTCCTTCCCTTCCTCAGGGAAAAGAGATTATACGCGGAAGTCCTTCCATGCTTTGCTGAAAAGTGTGATGCAAATGAGATTCCTCGCGTATCCAGGGAATCGTACTGCGCTCCGATCTGCTCGCGCACGGCAGACCGCTGAACTCCACGCGAGGATCAGAACAAGGGAATTGCAACCGCGCATTAACCAGCGTAAATTTTGGGTGCGGAGGAGTTATGTCAAAGACGCAGGTTTGGCTGGTTCGGACCATTCTATTGCTGTGCGCACTCCTCGCTCTCATTCTGAATGGTGGACCCGCCAGCGCGGATTCGCCGGAAGTTCCCGTTGTTGACGCCGGCCTCGGCTCCTGCCGAGCGGATTTCACGGTGAAAGACGGATCAGATAAACCTCTTTATAACGCTAAGATAAGTCTCACGATCAGGTACGGTTTCCTAAACAAGCGCAAGTCGGAGGTCGAGGTTGGCACCAATAGTGATGGCAAGGCCCGGGTTACGGGCTTGCCCAATCTGCCAAAGAGACCTCTGGATTTCTTAATCAAAAGTGGCGACCTGTCAGCCACCGTCACTGACGATCCCTCGGCCAATTGCAATGCCGTCTTCAACGTCAGTTTGACCGCTCATTGATGGATTGTTCTTCCGGCGTGCTTTGCAATCGCTCTGCTTAGAATCAAGATGCCACACCCTGTCGAGTACAATTCCTTGTGAATCGAGTCGCATGCAAGCGCTTAAGGAACTCTGGAGTTCAACGTAAGGGTGCATCGGCGTTCGCTGCTCGCCCGCGCCAACTCGAGTATGCGCATCACGTCGAGCGCATATTCGGGAGTTACAGCCAGCGCGGCGCGCCCTAAAATAGTGTCGCGAACATTCGCATAATAATCGCGGTAATCGCTGGTAACTGAAGGTATACGCCGCTGCTCGAATGAATCCCCCGCGGGGATCGTGAGAACGCCCCAATTTTCTTCCGGCTCAGCGCCCCACGCGGCATCGCTGGGGATGTAACCTCTGCGTAGATTCATTTCCTGCGGATCGAAAGTCTGCTTCACGAAGCTGCCTTGCGTGCCGAGAAGAACGAAGCGGGGACGCGGAGCGGCAGCAAGGATGCTGGACCGAAGCACGGCGCGCATGCTCTTCGCATAGTGAAGCGTAATATCAAAGGCGTCATCGGCGGCGGCGTTTTCGCGTTCGATTCGGACGTCAGCGGTTACTGCTTCCGGCAGGCCGAATAAAACCAAGGCGTGATCGATCAGATGCGGCGCGATGTCAAAAAGAATTCCACTGCCGGGGCGTGAAGTCTCGCGCCATGCGCCGGGCTTGAGCTGCGGGCGGTAACGATCGTAAGTAGTTTCGAACCGCACGATGCGGCCCAGCGTGCCGGCCTCGACAAGCTGCCGTATAGCCTGAAAGTCGCCGTCGTAGCGGCGATTCTGATAGACGGTGAGCAAGCGATTGTGCTTCTTCGCAATCTCTACCAGCGAAACAGCCTCTTCCAGGGTTGTTGTGAACGGTTTATCGACAACCACGTCGCGGCCTGCCTCAAGACACCGCCTCGCAAACGGATAATGGGTCTCGTTTGGAGTGGCAATAACAACAAGACGAACTTCCGGAATCGCGAGTAATTCTTCCACACCCCGCACGATCCGAACATCCGGATATTTTTCCGCGGCTTCGCCACCGCTGCGTTGCAAGATGGCGGCGAGATGTAAACCAGGCACAGCGCGAATTACCGGCGCATGAAACGCGCGGCCAGCGAGACCGAATCCGATTAAGGCGACTTCAATCATTTTGCATTGCTTCCCAGTCTCTTACGCAGGCAACAGCGTCATTGCGCGAAATGTCTGGCTCCGGCAAAATGCCATGATGTCCTCGAAAACGCAAATCCTGGAAAAAGCCTCGCCCTCTTCTCAGAGCATGATTTTCTACCTGCTTTGTGCTGGCTTTGTCGTCAACGGAATTGTGATCTGCTTTATTGGACCAATCCTTCCCGTCTTCATGGCCAAATGGGGATTAGATGACAGCCGCGCCGGCCTTTTCTCGCTCGTACAATTCTCCGGATCGGTCGCTGGCGTTCTCCTTTCGAGCGCTTTGGTCTCCGCGAAAGGATTCAAACCAGCAATTACTCTGGGCCTCGCGATGCTTGGTGCTGGCTTTGCTCTGCTCAATGCGCCAACGTTTGCGCTGGCCCTTGTAGCGAGCGGCATCTATGGCCTCGGCTACGGCTTTGCCACGCCGGGCACGAATTTATGGGTCGGCGAAACGTATGGAGAACGCCGCGCCTCTGCTTTGAACATCATGAATTTGGCTTGGGGCGCCGGCGCAATTTCTTCTTCGCCCCTCGCCATGCTGACGGTGCGCACCTCGCACGTCACTCCGCTTCTCTATGTGGTCGGAGCAATTTGCGCTGCGCTCGCGCTTGTGCTCCTGCGAATGCCCTTTGGCAAGCCGCCTCATGAAAGCGATTCCGATCCCGGGGCAACGAAAGTAGAACCAGCGGTGAGCGGTGTGGCGGTCATGCTTGGAATTTTGTTTTTTGTGTATGTAGGAACAGAGGTTGGGACCTCTTATTGGGCCACGACGCACGCCCAGCGAGCGGCGACATGGAGCAGTAACGCCTGGACGCTTGCCCCCATGTTTTTCTTCGCAGGGCTGCTCGGCGGACGTGGAGCAGCAGCTGCGATTCTTCTTCGATGGAAGGAAGTAACGGTCGCTGTCGGAGGACTCTTGTTGGCGGCCGCGGGCGAACTAATATTTCTGGCCGCCCGCTCCCCCGTGGCGTTGTTCGGCGGAGCCTTCCTCGCAGGACTGGGCCTCGCCGGTCTGTTTCCTATCTTTATTGCTTGGCTTTCAAAATGGTTTGGCGCTCGCGCACGAAAAGTTGGAGGCGTGATGTTCGCGCTGGCGGCAGGTGGGAGCGCACTCGTTCCGCCACTTGTGGGGGTAGTTTCGCGGTACTCGGGAAGCTTGCGCATCGGCCTCCTGGTGCCCCTCGCCGGGTGCGTAATAATGCTGGCGGTAATCGGCTTACTTCGGCCGGGTGCCCGCGGTTGATGCGTTCTGCTCGGTGTTTGCCGCGCTTGCTGCGCGTGAGGCGGCAGCGTGAGGTATTCTTAGGCCGTGCAGAATGGCGCATCGTCGCAACGCTCACCCACGAACGGGCTGCTCTTGGGGCTGGTGATCACGCTGGCCGTCGTACTGGCTTACGCTTCCTATATCACCATTCAGCTCGCCGGCCTGCGAAAGCTTCAGAGTGAGATGGTGGATCGCAACCGGAAAGACTCGCTGCAACTGTTGCGCGTCCAGAACGACCTTAATTCCATCGCCCTGGGCATGCGCGACATGCTGGACACCACGGAGCCTTATCCGCTGACGGCCTGGATGGCGCAATTCGATCGCATTCACCAGGATTTGGACAACGGCTTGAAACTGGAAGAAAACCTTGCCGGAGCGAATCGCACGCCGGACCAACGGCGCTACCTCTCACAATCCGTCGTCCAGTTTTGGGACGCCGTGAACCGCATGTTTGCACTGACGCAGAACGGCAAGGACACGGAAGCGCGCGAACAGATTCGCTTGTCGCTTCAGGCGCGGCAGCAAGCGCTCAGCACGGCCGTTTCAAGACTGTTGGTGGAGAACAATGAAGGCGAAGAGCAAGCCGCCGCGCGCATCGCTCAGATTTATGACGGCGTGCAGCGCCAGCTGTATATTTTCCTCGCGGCCACGCTCATCGCTATTGTCTTGACGAGTTTGTATCTGATTCGGAGCAACCGCCAGATTTTTGCTCGCTTGGCGGATCTCTCCGAGCAGCGCAGCGATTTGGCTCAGAAATTGATTTCGACGCAGGAGTCCACTCTGCGGCATATCTCCCGTGAACTGCACGATGAATTCGGACAGGTCTTGACGGCGATCGGCTCGATGCTGGGCCGCGCAGGAAAACACACCCCGGAAGGATCGCCTCTGCGCGAGGATTTGAAGGAGGTGCAGGAGATTGCGCAGTCGACGCTGAACAATATTCGTACGCTCTCGCAGGCGCTTCACCCGGTTCTACTCGAAGAGGCGGGATTAGAGAGCACTTTGGACTGGTATATCCCCACGGTGGGGCGGCAAACCGGACTTGCGCTGCATTACGAAAAAACGGGACAGGCATTTCCGGTGGAGACGAGCTCAGGCGTGCATATTTATCGTGTGCTCCAGGAAGCGCTGAACAACGTGAGCCGGCATTCCGGGGCCAGTGACGCTTGGATCCGGCTAAGATTTTCTCCGGATTTGCTGGAGCTCGAAGTGGAAGACCATGGGAAGGGATTCGTGGCGGACAAGATGCAACGCGGGATCGGGTTGGTAGCCATGCGGGAACGCGCCGAATTGATTGGGGGCACGCTGGCCATTTCGCCGCGTCCGCAAGGCGGTACAAAGGTCCGCCTTCTGATTCCAAGGACAAAAGTGGATGCCAATGGCGCCTAAGATTACGGTTTTGCTCGCGGACGATCACGCTCTAGTGCGCCGCGGATTTCGCCGCATGTTGGAAGATGACCCGGATATTTCCATTGTTGGAGAGGCTAGCGACGGAAAAGAGGCCGTGCGCCTAGCCTGCGAACTGCGGCCCAGGGTAACGGTGATGGACTGTGCGATGCCGGAGTTGAGCGGCATCGAAGCGACTAGAAGAATCCTGGAGAAATTTCCAGAAGCCGGAATCCTGATGTTGAGCATGCACTCCGAGGAGACGCTGGTGAGCCAGGCGCTCGAAGCGGGCGCACGCGGTTACGTACTGAAAAATGCCATGGACCTCGACCTGGTCAGCGCCGTAAAAAGCATCGCGGCGGGAATGACGGTGCTCGACCCGCAAGTGTCCCGCCCGGAGACATTAAAAGGAGAGCGCGGTGGTGGATTGACCCCGCGCGAACTGGAAGTTCTTTCCCACATCGTGGCCGGCAAGTCCAACAAGGAAATTGCGGTGAATCTGCATCTCAGTGTGAACACCGTTGCGGTGCATCGCGCCAATATTATGGACACGCTGGGAATTCACAAGACGGCAGAGCTGGTGGTCTACGCGATTCGAAATGGGTTGGTGAACCTGCCTTGAAGCGGCGCGATTTTCTTTTCACGGCGTTGGGTGCAGGACTTACTGCGGCAGCCGTGCCGGGGTGGGCATTCCCAAATCCAGCCGCGTCTCTTGGATTCCACCTTACCGATGTTACGAACGCGGCGGGCATTCAGTTTCGGCACAATAGCGGCGCTTATGGCGGCAAGTTGCTCCCGGAGACGCTGGGCTCGGGGTGCGCGTTCCTCGACTACGACAGCGATGGGTGGCAGGACATCCTTCTTGTGAACGGCATGGACTGGCCAGGTCACCCACTCGCTCCGCCCAGTACGAGCAAACGTCAGCGCTCCACTCTGCAACTCTACCGTAACAACCGCAATGGCACTTTCACGGACGTGACGCGCAGCGCGGGCCTCGACCTTGAAATGTACGGAATGGGCGTGGCCGTCGGCGATTACAATAACGACGGATTCCCAGACATTTTCATCACCTGCGTGGGGCAGAGCCGTCTTTTTCGCAACACCGGCAAAGGAACCTTCGTGGACGCCACGCGTTCGAGTGGCCTCTTTGGGCGTCAGGGTTTCAGCACTTCTGCACTATGGTTTGATTATGATCGCGACGGTCTGCTGGATCTTTTTGTTTGCAATTATGTGCGCTGGTCCCCCGAACACGACGTCTTCTGCAGCCTCGATGGTTCGCACAAATCGTATTGCACGCCGGAAGCGTATCGTGGGGATACATGTTGGCTTTTTCACAATCGCGGGAATGGAACTTTCGAAGACGTAACTGCAACAAGCGACATCTTTGACAGCAGCTCAAAATCCCTCGGAGTAGCTATGTTCGACTACGACCAGGACGGCTGGCCGGACTTGCTGGTCGCCAACGACACGCAACCCAACAAGCTGTACCGCAATCTGCGCAACGGCAAATTCAAGGATGTCGCCGTGGAGGCCGGCCTGGCGTTCAGCACAGAAGGGAAAGCCCGCGCTGGGATGGGCGTCGACACCGGAGATTTCGATGGCTCAGGCAAACCCGGTGTATCTATTACCAACTTCGACAATGAAATGATTGGTTTATATCGCGCAACCACATCGGGAGTTTTCGACGACGTGTCCATTCCTTCCGGCATCGGGGCGGCATCGAAAAATACACTCGGCTTTGGCTGTATGTTCCTTGATGTCGACCTGGATGGAGCTCTTGATCTGGCGGTGGCCAATGGTCATATCGACGAAACGGTTCGGAATATCCGGGGCAACACCGGATACGCGCAGGCACCGCAACTCTTCCTGAATCGAGGCGGCGGAAAGTTTCACGACGCAGCGGATGCTGCGGGTGGAGGATTTAATTCCCCGAAAGTTGGCCGAGGGCTGGCTTGCGGAGATTTCGACCGCGATGGTGACTTGGACATTTTGATGACCACCAACAGCGGACCAGCGTATCTTTATCGCAATGATCAAACGGCGAAATCTCAGAGCATTCGATTTCATCTGACGGGTACGAAGTCGAATCGCGACGCGATCGGCGCGGTCGTGCGTATGTTCCACGCGGGGCAAACGCAATCGAGGGCCGTCCGCGGAGGCTCCAGCTATCTCTCTCAATCGGAATTGCCACTAACCTTCGGTCTTGGCCTGCGCGAAAAAATCGATCGCGTGGTGATCGATTGGCCCAGCGGCCGGACAGAAGAATACAAAGATCTACATGCCGGAAAGACGTACAACTGCATAGAAACAAAGGGGATAGATGCCGAGCCGGGCTTCTAATGTTTTTGTATTATTGCCAGCCTCTACGCCAGGCCATATAAATGCGCTCACAGGCTACATCGCCTCCGGCTTCGCCACACACTGGCTCGCTTCGGGGCACCCCAAACTGAATTGCGGCCGGATGTTCATCACACATCCGGCCGCTGTTTTGATAACCGCAAACCGCGCTCGCAGGTGGAGATAATGCAAATTGATTCGGCAAAGCGGTGGTTATCACGAATGCTCGTTGCGCTGGCGGCCAGCGCGATTTATTTGTACGGATATCCCTCGGCCACGATCTCTTACTTTCTTGTGGATTTGTCGCATGTGGCGATCGGAATCGTCTTAACGATCCTGCTCATTTTTTATATCGCGCGTTTGTTCCGCAACGAATCCGTGCTGGCCCGTCTGGGATGGTTCTTGCTTGCCGCTGGAGCGCTCCTCGGAATCGTGCTCATCAAAATCGGTACGCCACTTCGGCTTAAGCCTTGGTTGTACGCGCACATTGCTCTGTGCGTTCTTGGCACGCTTTTTCTGGCAATCTCGTGGCTCTTTTCCAAAGGGTGGCTGGGCGACGGCGTGATCCGGCGCGGCCTGGGATTTGCCGCGATGACGCTGGTAACGGTCGGCATTGCGGCAGGCACGTGGTGGACCCGCGAAGTCGCTTGGAAAAACGCAAATCGCATCTCCAATCCGCTGATGCCGGCGGAATCCATGGATGCGGAAGGTGATGGGCCGCAAGGAAAATTCTTCCCCAGCTCGGCGCAAACAAAACATGGCGGCAACATTCCCTCGAAGTACTTCATGAAATCGGACGCCTGCCAACGCTGCCATGCGGATATCTACAAGCAGTGGGACAGCTCGATGCATCATTTTTCTTCCTTCAACAACCAGTGGTATCGCAAGAGCATCGAGTACATGCAGGAAGTTGCCGGCGTACGATCGTCGAAGTGGTGCGCGGGCTGCCACGACCCCGCGCTGCTTTACAGCGGATTGTTCGATACTCCGATCAAACAGATCGTGGACCGGCCGGAAGCCCGCGCTGGCCTCGGCTGCCTGATGTGCCACAGTATCGTGCAAGTGAAAAGTACCATGGGCCAGGGCGATTTTTTCCTGGAGTATCCAAAGCTCCATGAACTTGCCGCGAGCGAGAACCCGCTCGTCCGCAAGCTGCACGACTTCGTGGTTCGCTTGAACCCGGAGCCGCACCGCCGCACTTTCCTGAAACCGTTCATGCGCGCCGACACTGCGGAATTCTGTTCTTCGTGCCATAAGGTTCATCTGGATGTCCCGGTGAATCATTACCGGTGGATTCGCGGGTTCAATGAATATGACAACTGGCAAGCCAGCGGCGTTTCTGGACAGGGCGCACGTGCGTTTTACTATCCGAAGTCGCCGATGAATTGCGCGGATTGCCACATGCCGCAAGTGCCTTCAGGCGATGACGGCAACGTGAATGGGTTGGTGCATTCGCATCGCTTCCCCGGAGCGAATACGGCGGTGCCCACGGCGAATCAGGACCAGGCTCAGTACGAGTTCGCGAAAAATTTTTTGCAGGACAAGCAATTGAGCGTGGATATTTTCGCGATTTCTCCGGCGGGCCAAGAGACGAACGCGCCGGCCCGAAGCGAAATGGGCAAGCCGGAACTCTCGACGACTTTCGCGGTTGGCGAAGAATCTGATACTTCGCTGCCGAAAGGGCCTGCGGGAGAGGTTCGCCCGATTACCGCTCCTATCGATCGCACCAACGCGGCAGTGCGGCGAGGCGATGACGCGCGCGTGGATGTAGTTGTACGCACGCGCAAAGTCGGGCACTTCTTCCCCGGCGGCACGGTGGACGCATTCGATGTATGGCTTGAGCTGCAAGCCAGCGATGAAAAAGGGCAGACAATTTTCTGGAGCGGAAAAGTCGAAGACGGCGGTAAGGGGCTGGTCGAGCCTGGTGCACATTTCTATCGTTCCCTGCAAATTGACGGGCACGGCAATCCCATCAATAAGCGGAACGCCTGGGCGACGCGCTCGGTAGTTTACGTGCATCTGATTCCGCCGGGCGCGGCGGACACGGCGCACTATCGTTTGCACATTCCAGAAAATGTGGGCGACAAGATTACGCTGCATGCGAAGCTCAACTACCGAAAGTTCAGCTGGTTCAACACGCATTTCTCATTCGCTGGCGTCGAAGCGGATAAAGCTGGGCTGGACAAAGCCAGCGCAACGACCACCCCGGATTACGACGATCGCCAATGGTACTTCGACGGTGACACCTCCCATGTCTCCGGCAACTTAAAAGCAATCCCTGACCTTCCCATCACCACGATTGCCGAGGATACCAAGACGTTGCGCGTCCTTCCTCAAGGCGCTGCCGTACCGCTTCCCGAAACAGCCAGCACTAAGGAAGATTGGACCCGTTGGAATGACTACGGCATCGGGCTCTTCCTACAGGGCGATTTGAAGGCTGCTGCGGCTGCTTTCCAGAGAATCACGGAGGCGGATCCGCGGAATCCCGATGGCTGGACGAACATCGGCCGCGTCCTGGTCCAAGAAGGGGATACCGCAGGCGCAAGAAAAGTGCTGGAGAAATCACTGGCGATCGATGCCCGTCTGGCGCGAACGAATTTCTTTTACGCGCGCGCCCTCAAGGAAGACGGCGACTACGACGGCGCGATGGCTCACTTGCGCACCGTGCTTGAGCAATTCCCGCGCGACCGCGTCGTGCGCAACGAGCTTGGCCGCGTGCTTTTTTTACAGAAGCGCTACGCTGATGCGGTGAAAGAATTCGAACAGACGCTTTCCATTGATCCCGAAGACCTGCAGGCGCACTACAACTTGATGCTGTGTTACAACGGGCTTGGCGACGACGCCAAAGCGAACGAACACAAGGTACGATATCTGCGGTTCAAAGCCGATGAGTCAGCGCAGGCTATCACAGGCCCTTATCGACAGACGCATCCTGAAGATAACAACGAGCGGCAAGCAATTCACGAGCACGTCAGCATCGCCCTGACAGCTGCGCCGACCAAAAAAGCGACGGCTGGACGCGCAGCGGCAGGCATCAGTCCGGCGCACGCCCGAGCCGGCGGTTCGAAATAATTCTCGAGATAATAATCGGTTGAAGGAGCTGCGACGAATGACCTGGATCAAAACTGTCCGAATGGATGAAGACGATCGCGTCAAGGATGCGATCGAGGCGCAGCGCAAACTTTATCCCATCGAATACGCTACCCCCGTCCATCCCGTGAATGACGGCCAAATGTCCGGCATCGTAGCCAGCCACACGCTTCTCCCCGACGTGCTCTTCCATGCTTTCAGCACGTTTGGCGCGCTCATGTCGCCGGACTTGCCTCTCCAGCGTCATCAACATGAAATGATCGCCACCATGGTTTCGGTGACGAATCATTGCCACTATTGAATCGACTCACACGCAGAGTTCCTGCGTAGGGTCACGCTGGATGAAACGATGGTCAATGCGCTGCGCCGCGACTATCGAACTGCGCCAATCAGCGAACAAGATCGTACGATGCTGGACTACGTGGTGAAACTGACCAAAGACGCGACGAAATGCGGCCCGGAAGATCATGACAGGCTGCGCGCCGTTGGCTTCGATGACCTTGGCATCTTGCAGATCACGCTGATTGCGTCCTGGTTTAACTATATCAATCGCGCCGCCGATGCGCTCGGCGTCGGCCGCGACTGAAACCTGGGGGAATGGTGAAGCGTTCGCTCGCAACAATTCTAGCTCTTGCCTTGGCAACACTGGTGGCCCAACCCACTGGAAACGGAGCGACCCCGGAAACCTCAGGGATTCAGTTCCGGGAGATCACGCAAGCCGCCGGGATCCATTTTGTTCACAACAATGCCGCCTTCGGTAAGAAATTCCTGCCGGAAACCATGGGGCCGGGTGTGGCCTTCATTGACTACGACAACGACGGCTGGCCGGACATTTTTCTCGTGAACGGCATGGATTGGCCGAGCCACGTTCAGAAGCACTCCACGCCCAAGCTCTATCACAACAATCGCGACGGCACCTTCACCGACGTAACTCATAAAACAGGATTGGACGTGGAAATGTTCGGCATGGGCGTAGCCGTCGGCGACTACGACAACGACGGCTATGACGATCTTTTTGTCACTGCCTACGGCCAGAACCATCTTTTTCACAACAATGGCAACGGTACATTCACCGACGTCACGCAAAAAGCTGGCCTGTTGGGGCCGAAGGAATTCAGCACCAGCGCCGCGTGGGTCGACTACGACAAGGACGGACACCTGGATCTGGTGGTTGCTAACTATGTCCAGTGGACGCCGGAGACCGATCTGTATTGCACGCTTGATGGCAAAAGCAAATCCTATTGCACGCCGGAATCCTATAAAGGAACCTCCGTCCGCCTTTGGCACAATCGCGGCAACGGAACGTTTGAAGACGTCACGCAAAGAGCTGGTCTCGGCGAACCCACGTCAAAAACTCTTGGTGTCGCCGTCCTCGATTTCGACAATGACGGCTGGCCCGATCTCTTGTTTTCAAATGATACCCAGCCAAACAAACTCTATCGCAACAATGGCAACGGCACATTTACCGAAAAAGCCGTCGTTGCGGGAATCGCTTTCAGCGAAGACGGCGTCGCGCGTGCGGGCATGGGAGTGGATGCCGCCGACTACGATCACTCCGGCTTTCCCAGCCTCCTGATTACGAATTTCTCGAACCAGATGCTCTCGCTCTATCACAACGAAGGAAAAGGACTCTTCGTTGACGAAGCTCCGCGCTCGGAAATTGGCCGTGCTTCCCTGCTCACCCTCGGATTCGGATGCTTCTTCTTTGATTACGATCTCGATGGCTGGCCGGACGTTCTGGTAGCGAACGGCCACATCGATGCCGACATCCAGCGCGTTCAGGCGAATGTGAAATACGCCATGCCGCCGCATCTGTTCCGCAATATCGGCAAGGGCAAATTCGAAGAAGTCACGAAATCGCTCGGGCAAGCGTTCGCCTCTCCCCGCGTGGGGCGCGGCGCCGCCTACGCTGACATCAACAACGATGGCCGCCTCGATCTGCTGCTCTCCACCAACGGCGGCCCTGTCTATTTGTTCCGGAACGAAGCACAAGGCGCCGCCGCCTCGAACAAGAGCCTACGCATCAAGTTGATCGGCACAAAATCCAATCGCGATGGCATCGGCACCACCGTCAAACTGACTGCGGGCGGCGAAACACAAACGCAAATGCTCCGCAGCGGCTCCAGCTATCTCTCTGCCAGCGAACTCGTTTTAACATTTGGTCTCGCGCAAAATGAAAGAGCCAGCGAGATCGAGATTCGCTGGCCCAGCGGTCAAGTTGATCGCTGGTCGAACTGGACCGCCGGCCAGACGGTGACCGTGACCGAAGGAGGCGTGAAGACTACGTCCCGCGCTTTCGCAAAGAAGAACTAAGTCAAACCTCTCAACGCAGCGCTCACACTTCGTCCGCTTTTTCTCTTACTGCTGTCATCCTGAGCGTAGCGAAGGATCTCACCCGATCACGTCTCGCTGTAAACCTAGCAAAAAAAACGCCCCCGATCGGTCGGGGGGGTTGCAATCCTCCACAGATCGGTGCTAGAACTGGTTCCAGAGGAACTGGTTGTATACCTCGTGGTGAAATTGGACTTCGGGCACTTTTACGACCGTCCCAAGAGCCCGCGGGCAACGATCGGCGGCGGCGCGTTTCAGTTCAGCGTAGCGAGCCTTGACGTCGGCGCCGAAAAGTGTAGTGGTCCATTCAGCCTTCTCGAAGTTTTCCAGCGCGGTGTAAATATTATCCGGGAGGTAGCGCTGCGCGGAACGTAGATTCTTGATCTTGGCGATCTCGCCGTCGAGGCCGGTCTTGAAGATGGAATACATGACCATGTAGGGGTTGGAGTCGGGAGCAACGGCGCGCACCTCCGTGCGCATGCTCTTCTCGTTGCCGATGGGGATGCGCACCATGGCGCCGCGGTTGACCGCTGAAGCATTGAGCTGATTGGGCGCCTCGAAGTGCGGATCGAGCCGGCGGTACGCGTTGACGCTGGAATTGATCAGCAGGCAGATATCGTTGCCGTGGCTGAGAATGCGATCCACAAACTCCCAACCGAACTTGCTGAGTTTTTCCTCGCCCTTGGGATCCCAAAAGAGATTCTTGCCTTCCTTGCTGATCGAAACGTTGGTGTGCATTCCGTTGCCATTGACCCCAACCACGGGTTTCGGCAGGAAGCACGCGGTAAATCCCATGTTGGTGGCCACCTGGCGGCAAATCAGCTTGTAAAGCTGGATCTGATCGGCAGCAGCAACGACTTCGCCGTAGCCGTAGTTGATTTCGAATTGCGATGGCGCCACTTCCGGGTGATCTTTCTCGTTCTGGAAACCCATGGCGCGCTGCACTTCCGCAGTGGTGTCAATAAAAGTCCGCAATGGATCGCCGGGGAGAGAATGGTAGTAACCGCCGGTATTGACGTATTCGAATTTACCGGTTTCGTTGTAACTGCGCTCCGCATTCTGGCCATTGAAAAGGAACCCTTCGATTTCATTCGCGGCGTTGAGCGTATAGCCCTTCTTCTCGTGGAGGTTGTCGGCATAGCCCTTCAGCACTCCGCGAATATCCGCGGAGTACGGCGAACCATCCTTGTCAATCACGTGGCCGAAGACCAGAACTTTGCCGGACCCAAAGACATCCGCAGGCGCCCAGTAGAACGCGCCCCAATCCATTGCCAGCCGCAAGTCGCTTTCGCGCTGCGCCGTGAACCCGCGAATCGAAGAACCGTCGAACGTCAAGTTGTCCCAGCTCTTGATCAGAAACTTTTTGTCGTAATCAAGCATGTGCAGGCGGCCTTCCAGGTCGCTGAACAGCACGGTCACGGCCTTGATGCGCTTTTCGTCCGTCAAATACTTGATGCGTTCTTCCTGAATTTTGTGCGCGTCAACTCGTTTCTGGCGTTGCTCCTTGGCCTTCAGATTCAACTGCTCCAGCTCGTCATAGGAAAGGGCGAGAAAATTACGCAGTTCGTTCGACATGAATCTCCTCAAAGTGGGATAACACGCAACCTTCGGGGGACACTTTTCGCCGGCAAGGGACCGCCAGCCCGGCATTAGGGTATCGCGTGGCACTTCCGACCGTCAATCAAAAGACCTGATACATCGAATCGAAGAAATTGCAGTGATGCTATCCGGATTAGGCATCACTGTGGCGACCGGCATTGCGCGAACTGGCAATTATTTCAGTAAGTTTGCCGAAGGGCGCTAAAGCACGATAGAATGTCCTCTGTGGCCCGGTAGTGTAATCGGTTTAACACGCCGCCCTCTCAAGGCGGAGACTACGGGTTCGATTCCCGTCCGGGCTACCAAAATTATCAGAAATCATTAGATACCCCAAAAAGGACTCTGCCAATCGCGCGCAAGCGCGTATTTTCAATTAGCCTCCATGTGGAAACGCTGGATGACGGACAGACCGGGCAGGTTCAGGCAGGAAGTATGAAAGAAGAACTGGAGGGATTCGGCAGGAACCGCTGGTGAAGACCAATTGACGAACGTGAAAGTGGAATGCGCGTTGATAACAAGCACGCGGGATCAAACCGGCGGTGGCGAACCTCTCAGTACGCGTTTCGGTTGATCAGGCCGGACAAAACCGTCATGGCAATGATTCGCAGGTCCAAGCCGAAGGTCCAGTTCTGCAGGTAGTACAAGTCGTACTGGATTCTTTTCGGAATTGAAGAATCGCTCCCGCGTAACCCATTTACTTGCGCCCATCCGGTGATGCCGCACTTCACATTATGCCGCGACATGTACCAGGGAATTTCGTTGTGAAACTTTTGTACAAAAAAAGTCAGTTCCGGTCGTGGCCCCACAACACTCATATCCCCTTGCAGAACATTCAGGAACTGCGGCAATTCATCGAGGCTTGTATTGCGCAGAAAACGGCCAAACGGGGTGATGCGGGCATCCGAGCGGCAGGTATGCTGGGAATTGCAGGCGACGGAATCGTTCACGAACATCGTCCGGAATTTGAACATCTTGAATCGCTTGCCGTTGAGACTCACGCGCTCTTGCATAAAGAGAATCGGCCTTCTGGAAGTCAGCTTGATCAGGGCGGCAGTGAAAACCATGATTGGCGCTGTAAAAAGAAGTGCAAGAGAAGAAAAAACGACGTCAAAAACTCGCTTGCCAAGAGCATAGCTAACGGTGTCAACCGGATAGAGTTGGACGTCAAGCAGTGGAATTCCATAATAGTCGAAGATTCGTTCCGGGACGAACACGCCTTCTCCCAGATCCAGGACCAGCCTTACGGGAATGCACAGATGTTGAACGATTTTCAGAATTGTGTCCATGTGCTCCTTTCGAGGAGGAGCAGCAGAGTAGTGGGAAAAAGAAAAGGTGAACAGGCTGGAAAGGGTACGGTACGAGGAGTACTAGAAAAACGCAGTATTGTACCGGGGAAGCGGGGACTCGCGAGGTACGTTCTTGGTACCGCGCTATGTTCGCGCGAGCGTTGCCGCAACAACTCGGAGCCTTCTATTTGTTCGGCGCCGGCGCAACAAACACGGAAGGCTCCGCGCGTTTCAAGCGACCGCAACTAAACTTTTACCCTCGCGCCGCGCGAACGCCAAAGCAGCAACACTCAACGTTCTACTTGTTCAGCGCCAACGCTGCCGCGGTTCGCGCTATTCGTTTGGCGCCGACGCTACAGGATGCTCTTCGCGGTGCAGTGGGCGGACGGAAAAAAATTTGTGACGGCAAGGTGCGCAGCGCAACGCCTGGAATCCCAGTAAACGTCCGATGGTGGAAGTCACTCCGGTGATGCGCTCGGCGGAGATGCGTTGCAATTCCAGGTTGCCGCAGATGCTGCAATGCGCGTACATCAGAGTACGAAACGGCAGCAAGCGCGAATAAAATCGCGCCGCGCAAGCTTCGCAGCGCCAGGGAAGGATTCCCGCAAAGGCGAAGAGATAGTCCAGCGCCGAGCGGCGTTTGGAGCGCCGGGTATTCGCGCTGTGACAAACCGGACAGCCTGTCAGGCCGGTTTCGATCTCTTCTCTCCGTTGAGAGCATAGGCGAAGTGCGCGTCCGCCAGCAAGAGGTAATAGTTCATTTGTCAATGCCACTGGAAATTCCCCCACTTTGCTCCAAACGAAAAATCGCGGGTCTGTCCGGCAGGAGTCGGACCGCAACAAACGCGAAAGACCCGCCTCTACAAGTTCCAGAAAAACGCGGGTCTGAAGACCAGGTTCGGTTCGTGCCTTCAACAACGAGGCTCATCGTCCCCGGCAAGCTCTCGCGATACAATAAGCGCGAGGAGCACTCATGCCCGACTACACCGAAGAACACGCTCGCGCCGGCATCAACGCCAAATTGCCCGCGCTCGAGACCTGGCCCAATCAATTTCCCGGCTACGTTATTACCACGCGCTTTCCCGAGTACTCCTCCGTCTGCCCGAAAACCGGTCTCCCCGACTTCGGCACCATCACCATCCAATACATGCCGAAGAAAGATTGCATCGAGCTGAAAGCCCTGAAAATGTATCTCCTCGCCTACCGCAGCCTGGGCATCTTCTACGAAAACGCCGTCAACAGAATGCTGCGCGACATCGTCGCCGCCGTGAAGCCCGAATGGTGCTTCGTGCGCGGTGAATTCACTCCTCGCGGCGGCCTCACCACCTCCATCTTCGCCCGTTGGCCCGAGATCCGCTCCAAGTTCAAGCGCTGATGGGAGTAAATTCCTCAGTTGCAAATGGATGATAGGAGTTTCGTTAGGGTTCTGGGTTGCCCGAGACCTCGTCATGGTAGGCATCGCAGCGAGTGTCCAATTGTAGCCGAAAAGCCTCGAAGAAATCTCGCAGAGCAGGCCTCCTAGTTAGGCGGGCGGAAGGTGCCCTCAGCCGCTGGGCACGACGGGGGCTGCCGCACCCTTTGGTTTTAAGGGGCGTTGACCCTGCTTTTCTTTTGTTGTCCGTCTCGCATCCACGGAAACCATTCACCGCCCTAATAGCCGTTCAACCCTCGTATTGCATCGCATGGTATTCTTCCCATTTCGGTTCACCAGGAACGACTTGGGCGAAGGGAACTCGCACTTCTTTCTACTCCTTCCCCCACGTCGCTACTTCCTTGCCTCTTCCCCTTTCAACCGTCTCCTCGCGTTGCGCGATGGACAGATGGGCGAAGGCAGGCGATAATTTCAAGTCAACAACATTCGCAGGGGTGGCAGCTATTTCAGAGGAGGAAGTAAATGAGCATTTCTCCAAACATACCGACGCCGCAGGAATCCTACGGCTACGAATCCACGGGGACGCCGCGGTGGATCTCTGTGCTGTTCGGAGTGGTGATTGCCGCGCTGGCGGTGCTGGGCTTCGTGGGGTATTCGACGGAGACGCGCATGAGCGCGGACCTGGCGAAGCAGCAGGATCAGAACAAGATCCTGACCGCGCAACTGGACCAGGCAAATTCGCGCATCGCGGATTTGAAAGGCCAGATGGAAGTGACCACGCAGCGAATGGGCTTGACGCAGTCTGAGCTGGCGAAAGCCAAGAGCCGCGCGGAAGCGATCCGCCAGGAGCAGCAAACCTCCGACCAGAAGCTGTCGGCGCAGCTTGGGCAAGTGCAGAAGGAAAGCGAAGAGAAAATCGGCGCGGTAGCCACGGAAGTGGGCGGCGCGAAGAAAGACATCGAAGCGACAAAGACGGACCTGGAAGCGACGAAAGGCAAGCTGGAGCGCAGCTTGGGCGACATGAACGTGATGAGCGGGCTGATCGCGCGCAACAAGGACGACTTGGAAGACTTGCGGCGGCGCGGCGACCGCAACTACTACGAGTTCACGTTGACGAAATCGAAGAACGCGCAGCGCGTCGGGCCGGTGCAGATGTCGCTGAACAGAACGGATCCGAAGAAAGCGAAGTACACCGTCACGGTGATAGCCGATGACAAGACGATCGAGAAGAAAGACAAAACTTCCGGCGAGCCGGTGCAGTTCTACGTGAAGGGCAGCGCGCGGATGGCGCCGTACGAAATCGTGGTTTTCGACGTGGGCAAGAGCCAGATTACCGGGTACCTGGCGACGCCGAAAGAGGGTGGCGCGGCCGCTCCTCCGGCGGCTGCAGCGGCGCCGGCGCCTGCGGCGACTCCGGCAAAACCGTAGTTCCATCGCAAATTTAGTTTTACTTAGAAAGGCCCTGTTCCGTGTTCTGGAAACTCAGCGCGGGAGAGGGCTTTTGTGCGTCTGGCGGGCGCGCTAGCATTAAAAGGTTAGCCTTTTCCTTTGACTAATTGTACGGAGCCCTCCGATGAAAACTCTGAACGTTCGAACTCTATTGCCGATTGCGGCGCTGCTCTGCCTGGCCGCGGCGAACCCGGCGCGCGCGCAAGCTCCGCTGGAGCCGGCGCAAATGTCGCCGCGCACGCTGTTCTACTTGATTTGGCACGGTGTGCCGGGCGCGGAAGCGAGAAAGGCCAACGCGCTGCTGGCGCTGTGGGATGATGCGGATTTTGCACCGGTGCGGTCGGCGCTGGCGGCGGGGATGCTGAATTCTTCGGCGGACAAACCGGCGCAAGCGAAACTCACGCCGGAGCAGGTGCAGGAATTCGCCGGGTTGCTGGAAAATTCGTTCACGCTTGGGTATGTGAGCGAGCCGGTAAGACGAAAACTTTCGAATGGGGCCGTATCGGAAGAGCCAAGAACTCCGGCATGGAACGGAATGTTTTTTGTGTATGACCGCACCGGAAAGGAGATGGTGCTGACGAAAGCGATTCTGCTTTTGCGCATGCAGGAAAAAGAAGCGCCACAGATTTCGCAAGTGAACATCGGAGGGGTGCAGGTACTTAAGTCTGAAAGCAAGACTGGAGCGACCTATTGGGCCGAGCATGGCAAGTACGCGGTGGGCGCGGGCGAGCGAACGGTGATGGAAGAGATTTTAGGGCGGCTCGATGGCAAGGTCCCGGCGGCGGCGGCGCTGGCGCAATCCGCGGCGTATCAAGAAGCGAAGGGGAACCTGGGGAGCGGCTTGCTGGAATTTTTCCTGCGCGTTCCGGACCTGAAGAATCTGGCGGCTGATTCGAAAACAGGGGCCATGCAGGTCGGCCCGCTGCTGGAAGCCGCGAAGCTCGACGCGGTGCACTCTGTGAGCGGCCACATCACGTTTGAAGGGGCAAAAACACACGTGCAAGGAGCGATTCTGGGCAATGCAGTTCCCGGAACGCCGTTTGACATTTGGTCCGCGGGGCAGGCTTCGCCGGCTTCACTCACATTTGTGCCGGCGGATGCGATCTCCTACAACTCGATGCAAGTTAATTTCCAGGGAATCTACGATACGGTGAAGCGCGTGGCGCGCGCGGCGTTTCCCCAGGGCCAGCAAGGCAACGCGGACTTGATTGACACGATCGCGCAGCAAAAACTGGGAATGCCTGTGCCGGATGCGATTGGGTTGCTGAGCGGAGAATTTGCTTCCATGCAGATGAGCCCGTCGATGGACTTCACAAAACAAGTTTATTTTTTTGGCATCCGAAAGAAGCCGGAAACGCTGAAGCTGATGCGGACGGTGTTCAGCGACCAGATCACTTCGGAGCGCAATGAAGGAGACGTTACTTTCGTGAAGATTTCCCTGGGAGGGAAGCAAGGGACCGCCGGCGTCGCGCAGTGGAATTTCTTTAACCTTGCGGTAACGCCGGATATGATTCTCGGTTCGAGCCGCGTTGAAACGCTTCGCGAAGTGCTTGCGAACCGCGCGCATGCTTCCACGACCGCCGGCCTTGCAAGCGTGCCGCAGTTTCAAGCCAGACGCGGGCAATTCCCGGAAAACCTGAGTGGACTTAGCTATTTCGACTTTCAAAAGGTCGATTGGCAAGGAGTGAAGGATCGTTGGATCGCTGAGGCGAAGAAAAGCTCGGTGGCAAAAACTGTAAGCCCATCGAAAGATGGCGTGCCGTCCATTGTTCCCGATTGGCTCGAGCGAATGAATTTGCAAGTTGTAGCTCGGCATCTCCATTACTCTTCGAGTGTTTCGTGGAAGGATTCAAAGGGCATCCATTGGGATCAGTGGGTTGAATAGCGTGCGATGAACTTTTTTCGGCTTCTTACAACGGGGCTGCTATGCGTGGCCCTACTCTGCATATGTTCTTTCGCGGAAGCTCAGGAAAATCAGCAACAACCGAATCAAACAATTCGAGTGAAAGTTGACCGCGTCAATGTTGGAGTGATTGTCACCGATCACAGCGGCCACTTCGTGGAAGGGCTGCGCCGTGAAGACTTCCATTTATACGACAATGGGATGGAGCAGCCACTCACTGGTTTTGCGGCGATTGAGGAACCGGCGCAGGTTTTGCTTCTCATTGAGTCTGGCCCCGCGGTCCATCTGCTGGGAAGCAATCACATGCGTGCTTCGGACGCGCTGTTGAACAACCTTTCTCCTAACGACAGGGTTGCGATTGCCAGCTATTCGAAAGACCCGGAACTGCTGCTGGACTTCACGCCCGATAGACCCACGGCAGAGTTCGCGCTGCGCAATCTAAATTTCACACTTGGCTTCGCGGAGCTAAACTTGTCTTCCAGTCTCGCGTCGGCGATCGACTGGCTCGCGCCGTTTCCCGGCAAGAAAACGATTGTTGTTCTCTCGACCGGCGTCGATACTTCGCCAGTGGAAAAGCTGCAAGAGATTGAGCAAAAACTCAAGACTTCCGATGTGCGCGTCCTGGCAGTGTCACTCGCCGGCGACTTCCGAAAGTTTCCCAAGTGGAGGAAACTCTCGCCTAAGGAGCGCGAAGATCGCGCGTTCGTCAAGCAAGGTTTTGCGCAAGCCGATCAAGTGCTGCAGGAACTCGCGATGGCAACGGGCGGACGCGTATATCTCCCGAAGAATGAGAAGGAATTCGATCGCGCGTATTCCGAGATCGCGCAACTGGTCCGCCACGAATACAGCATCGCGTTCAGTCCGCCCGCCAAAGACGGCCAAGTGCACACGATTCAAGTGAAGGTAAAGCGCCTGGAGTGCCGCGTGGATCATCGCCAGGCGTATCTCGCGCCACCAGCGACATAAAGATCAAGGAATGCCGGTGGTTTTTCGAGGCTACTCAAATTCCTTCATTGTCTTTGCCATAGCGTGGAGGCGTTTGTCCATCATACCGAAGACGGTTCCTTCATCAAACTTGCCGTCGCCGTTTCTCTGCCCGGCTGTCGTACCGGTAAGTATCTCGATGCCCTGTTCGACTTTGGCAACGGGCCAGATGTGAAATTTTCCGGCGGCCACGGCTTCGAGGATGTCTTCGCGCAGCATCAGGTCCTCGACGTTGGAATCGGGCATCATCACACCTTGCGTGCCGGTGAGGCCTTTGATGCGGCAGACGTCAAAGAACCCCTCGATTTTTTCGTTTACTCCGCCGATGGCCTGAATGGCGCCCTGCTGGTTGATCGAGCCAGTCACCGCGATATCCTGCCGCAGCGGCAATCCAGAGAGCGCCGACGCGAGGGCGTAAATTTCCGTGGAGCTGGCACTGTCGCCGTCGACTCCCGAGTAGGATTGCTCGAAGCAAATGCTCGCGGCGAGCGAGAGTGGTTTATCTTGCGCGAACTGACTGCGCAAGTAACCGGCGATGATGTGTATGCCTTTGTCGTGGAAGCGCCCGCTAAGATTGGCTTCACGCTCGATATTGATCAGTCCCGCTTTGCCTAGAGCCGCGGTCGCAGTGATCCGCACGGGCTTACCAAAGGAATAGCCGCCGATTTCCAGGACGCTCAGCCCGTTGACCTGGCCGACGCTTGTGCCGTCCACATCCACGAGTAGGGTTCCTTCCTGAATCATTTCGCGGATGCGCGTCTCGATCAGGTTGTGGCGCTCCATTTTCGAGGACAAGGCGCCGCGCACATGCGCCGCGCGGACCACGGATTCTCCGGCGGCCGCAGCGTTGTAATGCGCTTCGCGGGCCAGGTCGGCAATATCAATGAAGCGCGCGGTGACCTTGTTTCTTCGACCAGCCTGGCGCACGCCATATTCGAGCATAGCGGCAAATGCGCCACGGTCGAAGGGGTACAAATTTTCTTTTTCGGACAAGGCGCGCAGCCGCCCGGCATATTCCGCGATAACGCCGTCGCTCATGGCCATTTCTTCGTCAAATTCGACGCGCACCTTGAAAATCTTGCGGAAATCTTCCTCATACTCGTAAAGCAATTCGTACAAGGAGCGATCGCCGATGAGGATGACTTTTACGTTGATATCGATCGCTTCGGGCTTCTGCGCGCTGCCACCGAAGGGATAAAACATTTCGAGCGGCTGAATTTCCAGGCGGTTATGGTTCAGAGTGCGCTTCAGGGCGCGCCACACGCCGACTTCCGAAAGCGCCTCAAGCGAATACATGATGAGGAAACCGCCATCGGCGCGGAGAAGGGAGCCGGCGCGCAGGTCCATGAAGTCGCTGGTCCAGCCGCCTCGCGCGTCATAGGCGCGCTGGATGGTGCCAAAGAGATTAGCGTAGGTGGGCGTGGTCTCGAAAATAACCGGAGACTTGTCATCGTTGTCGTGCGCAAGAATTACGTTGACCCCGTACACGCGGAAGGGATCGCGCTCCGGACCGGCTTGCGGTTTGGGCAGACCGTCCGGCGTTTCCTCGTCGTGTTCGCCTTCACCCTCGCGCTCCTTGAAAGGGTCGAGATTGTCGAGAAGATGGTGGCGCACTTCCTCGAGGTATTCGGCGACGCTGCTGCCGGGATACTTTTCCTTGAGTTCTTCGATGACGCCATCGACCAGCACGGAGGCCGCTTCCTGCTCCAGGTAGCTCAATTCGCTGGCCAGTTCGCGCGAAAGCGTGAGGGTCTTCCGGTAGACCACGGTGAACTCCTGGCGAAATTGCTCGTACTTCCGTTCAATATCCTCGGCAACGGGGCTTTCGAGTTTGCCCTCGTGGACCATCTTGGAGATGTCCTCGATGGGCACCATTTGGCCTTCGAGCACGGGAAAGATTTCGGGCAGAGCCACAGCGCCCACCTGCATGTGGCCGAGCGCGAATTGTTCGCGCGCGATGCGGCGCGTGAAATCGTCCATCAATTCTTTTTCGCGCACGGTGAAACGCTCGACGATGCGCCCTTTTTGGCGCTGGAACGGTTCGCCTTCAAACACCTGGGGAATCCGCCTCCGCAGAAAATCGATTCCCGCCTGCATGTCTTTTTTAAAGGAGTTTGCCTGGCCGCGCGGGAGCGCCAGCAAGCGCGGACGGTCCGTCAATTTGAAATTGTTCACGTAGCAACGGTCGAGCGACTCTTTCGTGGGCGGGTGAAGCTCTTCAATCATGCGCGCGATGGTTCCACCGCGGCTGGTGCCCGCCAATCCGCACACAAAAACGTTGTATCCAGGCGCCGAGAGCTCCGCGCCCATCTTCAGCGCGCGCAGTGCGCGCTCTTGTCCGATGAACCCTTCGCGCAGTTCCGCTTGAGCGGTAGTTTCAAAGGGAATGCGCGAGAGCTCGCACCGCCAGCGCAGTTTCGCCGGGGGAAGCTCCATGGGTTTCGCGGCAGCTTTGGTGTTCATGAAATCCTTCGAGCGCGTTACTCTAGCACACTCAAGTCAGGCCCTGGCGGCGAGACGAGCAGCGTGTTATCGAGCGGTTATGGGCGGGCTTTCCGGCCGCTCCATGTATACGGCCAGAACGCCCGCAGCCGTGGCCACCAGGATCGGACCCAGTACCAGACCGAGCATTCCGAAGAGGCCGACGCCGCCAACCACGCTGATGAAAATCACCAAGCCGCTGAGCTCGGTGCGCCCACCGAGAAGCAGCGGCCGCAAGACGTTGTCGACGATGGTGGATACTCCCGCGCAAATCACGAGAAGCAGAATGGCCCGTCCCCAATGCCCCGAGAAGCCAAGCCATAACGAGGCCGGCATGAAGATCAGGCCGGAACCCACGACGGGCACCAACGAAAAAAAGGCCATGGCCACGCCCCAGAAAAGAGGCGTCGGCAATTTCACTATAGCGAATCCCAGTCCGCCGAGAATCCCTTGAATCGCCGCAATAATCAGGCTGGTCGTGACGCTCGCGGAAATGAGGTCGCGTGACTGCTTCATCATGGTGTCGCGGTGCTCGGCGTCAAACGGCAGAATGCTGCGGACGCCGCGGATAATCTGGTCACCGTCGCGAAAAAAGTAAAACATCGCGAAAATCATGACAAAAAGATCGAAAATAAACTCCGCGATATTTCGCAGAACGGTGCCGAGGCGCTCGGCGAGAAATCCCGCCTCTTTCTGAACGCCCTGCTCGACCATCTCCGCCACATTGGCGTTGGGATCCAAGCCAGGGACGTGTTGCGCGATCCACGCCCACTTTCTCGCGACCGCCGGCGCGTGCTCCTCCGTGATGGAATGTTGCACGCCGCGCGAAATCGAAACTGCTTCGCGCACGAACAGGGTGGTCACCAGAATGGCTGGAACGATAAGCAAAATGGTCACCGCGAGTGTGCTGAAGACCGCGGCCCGCCTGGCGGAGAATTTCCGCGCCAGCCGGTCGTGCATGGGGTAGAAAAAAATCACCAGGATCGCTGCCCATCCAAGCGCCGCGAGGAACGGTTCGTAAATCCGGAAAACAAGATAGATAAGCAGCAGCAGCACGCCATAGGAAAGAACCGTGGTCAAACGGTCACTGGTCGTCGCATTCGCGGAGGGAGCAGGATTCTGATTCATCATATAATGTTGATAGGACGGACAAAGGCTGATAACTTCCAGCCTGCGCTCCACCAGGTCACTCGCGGATCACCGAGCCCATTCCGAATGTCTACGAAGTCCATCCCGCTCACTCCTTACCAGATTCGTCTTCTTGCTGTACTTGCTTTGATCAATTTTGTCAACTTCGCCGCGCGCCAGGCAGTCGTTCCCCTTATCCCGTTGTTGCGGGACTATTTCCACCCCACGGACGCTGAGCTCGGCTGGCTGCATGCCGGGCTCCTGGCTGTTCTTGCTGTAGGGAGCATTTCGTTTGGATTCCTTGCGGATCGCTTCAGCCGCAAGATCATCATCGGCATCGGCATTTTCTTTTGGAGTGCGGCTTCGTTCGCCGGCGGCCTGGTATCGACATTTCTTTTGTTCCTTGTAACGCGAGCAATGGTCGGCCTGGGTGAAGCTGCATATGCTCCCGCCGCGCAATCCATGATTTCCGGCGCTTTCCTCCAGGAGCGCCGCGCATTCGCGCAAGCCATTTTCGCTTCCGGGATGTTGCTCGGCGGAGCGTGCGGCGGAGCACTTGCCGGCATCATCGGGGCACATTACGGGTGGAAATACGTTCTTTTCGTGATGGCCTTTGCCGGTATTCTCCCCGGGCTCGCACTTTGGGGGATGGAGGAGCCACCGCGTGGGCCACGATCCGAAGTTGTGCCCATCCGGCGGCTGCTCAGCGTTCCCGCATTTGTCGCGATGATTGCCGCGGGAATCTGCATCACTTTTTCCACCGTGTCATTCATTTCGTGGGGAGTGGACTTCGCGAAAAGCTACAAAGATTTCAGCCTGCGCGAAGCTTCGGTCTCCCTTTCGCTGATTATGCTTTCCTCCCTGGTGCTCGGAGTTTTGGTCGGGGGATATGTCGCGGATCGACTGCATCGAATGTTTGCTTACGGGCGGATTATCGCTGTGGCAGCGGCTTTCCTTCTTGCGGCGCCGTTTCTCTTGCTGGCCATCCAGTCGGAAGAAAAATCAATGGTGCTCGTGGGCCTATTTGTTGCGACCTTTTTCATGTCCTGGTATCACGGTCCAGTCACCGCCGTCCTGCATGACATGATGCCGCGCCGCGCGCATGCGACTTCGGTTGGAGTGTATATGTTTGCGACTCAGCTGATCGGCGGCCTTGGTCCGGCCGTGGTCGGCAAAATCTCCGATCTTCGCGACTTGCAACTCGGCCTGCAAATTGCAGTCGCCGTGATGGTGTGCGGCGCGCTGCTCATGCTTTTGGTAATTCACTTTATCCGGAGGGATGGGATTCGGCACTCCTGTCTGGACGCATTCCACGCCGAAGCTGACGACTGAGCGCGCAAAACTAAGGGTGGCGCGCCGAACCTTGTTGGCGATTTCTACTTGATGCCAACTTGCGAGATTAAGCGGAGGACTTCGGCTTCAGGGACGTCGTAGAGCGGGCGCACATCTTCTTCCTCGAGCCGCTCGCGCAAGTACTCCGCGGCGATAAAGCTCGCTTCCCGGTCGGTCAAGTCGCGCCGGGTCTTCTCGCGGAATTTCACAAACGCGGTGTGCGCCAAGCCGACAACATGGGCTTGGCCATCGACAAAAAACTTGGTGTCAATGGTGTCCGAATGCCGCGTGGCAATGCCGTTCCACATGTGCGAAAAGCGGCACTGATACGTTTGGCCGCTTAATTTGGAAGTCACTTCGAAGGCGCCGATGAATTGGCTCATGGCGCCGGTATTGGCAAGTACTGGGCGTGTTGTCACACGCGCTCCTTGGCTGACTGCTCGTTTAATAGTTTACGCTGAGATGCCTTCCGACCGGAACCGGAATCTTCGAACGCTTCGCTCGGCATGACAGAGATTGCAGCGGACCGGTTGACTAACGGCTGACAGCGGCAGCGGTCTCCACTTGCGAATAACTCCGAATCGCCGCTCCGACGCCGGCACCGCTTGGCACGCGGAAGCCCTGATCGAGCAAGCACTTTTCCAGCGCGGCCAAGAACAGCAGCACGAAGGGCTTCTGGCTGCAGTAGCCCATTAGACCGACGCGCCAGATCTTGCCTTTCACCGCTCCGAATCCGCCGGCGATTTCGATGTTGAACTCGTCGAGCAATTGATTCCGAACTTTTGCGTCGTCAACGCCGCTGGGAACCATTACCGCTGTAACCGTTGGCAAGCGGTCCGCCGGGTTCTTCGCCAGAAAATCCAGCCCCATCGCCTCGAGGCCTGCGATCAGCGCGAGTTGATTAACGCGATGCCGCTCCCAGCGCTCCTCCAGGCCCTCTTCGACTACCAGCCGCATCGCTTCGCGCAACGCGAAAATCAGCGATATCGGCGGTGTGTGATGATACAGCCGGTCTTTGCCCCAATAGTTCATGGCCGTCGTCAGGTCGAAATACCAGCTCTGCACTTTTGTTTTGCGTTTGCGAAATACTTCCTCGGCGGCAGGGCTCACGGTAATCGGCGACATTCCCGGCGGCGCACTGATGGCCTTTTGCGAACCGCTGAAGCAAACGTCAATCCGCTGCTTGTCCACATCGAGAGGTACCGCGGCGAGCGACGCGACGGTGTCTACAATAAGCAATGCGCCCAGATCGTCCGCGACCTTGCGGTAAGCGTCGATGCCGGTGACAACGCCGGTCGAGGTCTCCCCGTGCGCGAAGCCGATGATCTTGATCTTTTTGCCCTTGCCAGCGCGGCGCACATCTTCGGCATCCACTGGCTTCCCGTATGGCGCTTCAACTTTTACGACTTTCGATGAGGCCCGCGTCGCAATCTCGTACATGCGCTCGGAGAAAACACCGTTGACCGCCACGATGCCTTCATCGCCTTCTTCGAGCGTATTCAGCACCGACGCTTCAATCCCGCCTGAACCCGACGCCGAAAGCGGCATGGTGATGCGGTTTTCCGTCTGAAAAATATGCCGCAGAAGGATTTGCGTCTCGTCCATGCATCCTTTGAACCACGGGTCCATGTGCCCCACCAGAGGCGTGGCCATGGCGCGATAGACACGCGGATCGATGGAAGACGGCCCGGGGGTCAGCATCAGCCGAACGGGAGGATGGAGTTCGCCAACGTGTTGCGTCATGACATTTGTCCTTCTTTAATTCTTGCGATCAACTCGCGCTGCTGAATCTCGAAACAGCCCCCAAGGCGCTCTCGGGGGAGGTTTCCTGCCACGGCGGGAACTTCAATTTTCGCGCAATCCCCATAGGCACGCAACCGACAATTTGGCCGGCTCTGCTCGCATGGGGCCTCTTATCCGAACGGGCAGATTCGAAAATTCCGCGGCCGCAAACCTCTTAATTCGTGTCATTCTCGGATGGAGCACAATCCCAAGGAGCTGTCTTGATGCCACGACCTCTCATTCTCTTGCTTGCGTTCGCCCTTTTACCCTTTGCGCCAGAACTCTGCAGAGCGCAAGGCGACGAGACAAAGATCATCGCGCTGGAAAACCTCTGGAATCAAATGCAGATCAACCATGACGCGGACGCCATGGGCAAAATGCTGGACAGCGACTACGTGTTCACTGACTACGATGGAACTGTGTTGACTAAGGGGCAGTTTCTAGCGTCCATCCGGGATAAATCCATACAGGTCACACTCGAAGTCTCCGAGAACATGAAGCTATTCCGTCACGGGGATACCGTCATCGTCATTGGCTCGACTCGCGAGAAGGGCGCCGAGAAAGGCAAACCGTTTTCGCACCTAGGCCGATTCACCGATACGTGGATCAAGAAAGACGGCCAGTGGCTTTGTATTGCCAGTCAGCTAAGTCTAATCGGCAAGTAGAATGAACACCGAGAATCCCGGGCGGATCTATCACCACCAGGCAGCACGGCAAGCCTAGTTTCGGCCCAGGTTTTGCTCTAGCAATCGGCTGTAAACGACATTCAGGTAACTCTGGAGTTGTCCAGCCTGCGCCGGATTCATTTCCCGCTTGATCATGGTTGCAAGAATGGGCTCTAGAAACCGACCGTAGGCCTTCAATGTTGCGGCGTCTTGTGTTGCAAACGCGGTCTTGACTGCTTTTTCTGTTGCTGGCGTGACGAGTTCGAGCCGGCCGACAAAGACGCGCACGGTTTGCGCGGGGGCAGGGTTGATCGAAAGAGGCAGCACCTCGTTCACGAACGCTGAGGGCACGATATACAACAGCCGACTGCCTTCCTCAAACCAGGAATTCCTCCAGGTTTCAACCATCGCGCGGGCTTCATCTTGATAGAGACCTTGGGCAACTAGAATTCCCTCCAGATCCCGGCCGAGGTCATCGATGGAAGAGGTCAACTCCGGCGAATCCAGAACCCCTTCTTCCTTGAGTGCATTTCCGATGCGGTAGCCTACTTTCTCGCCGCGCCGCTCGAAGAGAACGGTCGTCGGGATTTCCTGATCGCCGTGATTTTTGATCCGAAGCTTCCCTGCCGCGTCGAGTGTTGCGGAAAGGGGCACGGAAAATGTGGAGACACCTCGATAGAAGAGAAATTTTTCCTGCTGATCGCCAGACGCCGTCTTCACTCGCACGGGGGTCGAAGAAGTCATTCGTGCTGCGAAGTAATGATTGTTTCGGTCTCCGGTTGGGAAATCCGCTCTCCCATTTGGCGCAAGCGTGACGGAATCCCAAGCGATGCGGGCGCTGGCGCCTGCTTTGTGGAGATTTTCGCCATAAAGATCTCCCGCCGGCTCGACGCGGTTGGCATGGGGATACCATTCCGTGATGACGCCGTTTGCGAAGGCCACCTGAACCGAGACGGCTTCTTCCCGCGAATCGTAGAAATAAAGGACTGGTGTTTCCATCCGTACGGTGCCGCGCAGCCCGAGCTTGAAGCCGTGATCGCGAAAGTGTTCTACGAACGCGGGAAGGTCCGTAGACCCAGAGAGCGGTGACCATTCGACGGCTTGCCCATCACTTCCGGCAATCGACGTAAAGGTACCCCACTCATGCGCCGTGAGACCGGAGTAGACCGACCCGGCATCCTTGCCCAACGATTGGGACGAGATAGCAAAGCAGCAAGCAAGTAGGGCCAACAGAGGTAAGAGTTCTGGTTTCCGTGACATGGCTGGTCTCCTGACCTGCGTCGGGGTTCAGATTGCCGTTACATCCAGCCAAGACGTTAAACCGTCGCAAGGTGTTAACCGGGGTGGCCCGTGTCCGGGCAGCGACGCGCGAGACCAATGGTCCTATTTCCGTTCACGAGCAAGGGTTTCCGCTGTGAAAGCCGCCAGCTTTCTGAAGAGCGTTTCAGCGAACGCTTCTCTTTCTGTGGACGGAAGTTTCAAGTGCTGCTCGACTTCCGATTCCAGGTCCTGAAGTTCCTTTGAGGGCGCGATTTCCGCTAGCCGCCGGAAGAGCATCTGGTGGGCTCGCTTCCGTTCCATCACTTCCAATCCATCAAGTATCTGGCGATGCGACGTTCCCTCCCAAATCGCGAGAATCATCGCTTCGCGAAGCCATCGTTCCACGCCATACTCGGCCAGCACACCCAGCCCGCCGTGTACTTCCATGGCCCACTTTGCGGTATCAACGGCAAACTCGGCAGTCCAATACTTCGCAAGATGCGCCACCAGGCGAAACAAATGATAACGATCGGAGTAGGGAGGCCGCTCCATCCACACGTCGTTGAGGAGCTGAACCGACTCCCACGCAAGCGCAAACGCCAATCGAAGCTGGGTCAGTCGATGTTCAAATTGTTGACGAAGCAGCGCATGATCGAGAATCCGCTTGCCGAACGCCGTACGCTGTTCGGCAAAGGAAAGCGCACCCACCATCGCGCGCTGTGCCAAAGCCACACTCACCACGCTATTCGCTACGCGCGAAAGGTTCAACACTTCGAGGATCAAATAAATTCCTGAGTCGGTAGAACCGAGCAAGTAGCCTTCGCTATCTTTCAGTTCCACCTCTCCTGTAGGAACAGAGCGGGTTGCAATCTTGTCCTTCAGCCGCCGGACAAAATAGTTGAGCTCGCCATCCTTGCGGAATCGAGGCACCAGGAACAAAGCCAACCCGCGCACACCCGCTGAGGCACCTTCTAGGCGCGCTGCGACAACGGCTAGCTCCGCGCCACCATTACTCGTAAAGTATTTCTCGCCTGACAACCGCCAGGCGTCGCCGGCGGGCCGGGCAATCGTCTCGACAGCGCCTCCCAAATCCGAGCCGCCCTTGATCTCCGTCATCCACGTGGCACCTTGCCAAACGGAATCGTCTTTCCGCGAGAGTTGCGGCAGAAAGCGTGCCTGCAATTCGGCGCTGCCATATTTCGCAAGAAGCACCGCGGTGCCGAGTGACACGGTATAGGGGCAGCAAATCCCGGGATCGTGGAACGAAATGGTGTACATCAACAAATATGTAGAGAGCAGCGATTTTTCTTCCAGAGCGCGCCAAACGACTCCTGCTCGGTAACCCCGCCTCAGAATCATTTGATATTCGCGAGGGTAGAGAATTTCATCGACACGTTTTCCCAGACGATCGAACATCCGCAACCACGGTGTTCCGGCGCGGTCGATGGCGTCGGAAATGGCGACTCCTTCGCTCTTCCACCAAGTTTCCTCGGCTTCGAGCACATCGCGGTGATGGATGTGTTGAAGCCTGTCCTGCAGAAAGCTAACAGGGGACCGGAGGGCGTTGAGATCTTTCATTTCAGCGCATGTTAGGTCGGCAGCGTGGGAGCGTCAAGCTGACCGGGGTAGGTGATAGCATTTTGAAATAGGCGCTAGAGAATGGTTAGTTTGTCGTGGTTGACCCGATCAAAGAACTTCTCAAGATCCAGGTCTACCACCCCGCGATGGCCTGCGGCGATGTACTGCTGCGCCTTGGCTACCGCTTGATGCGCCGAGCGTTTCGGCCGGAACCCGTGACTGTGTTCAGAGAATGTCGGGGCCCACCTGCGCTGTAGTACCTGCATCACCGCCTGCTGGATCAAGCGATCCAGCACCGTCGGGATACCAAGCTTTCGCACCCCGCCGTCCGGCTTCGGGATTTCCACCTGTCGCACCGGTTGTGGTTGGTAGGTCCCACGCAACAGCTGTTCCCCTATGGAGGGCCAGTGCTGCTTCAGGTAGCCCGAAAGATCTCCGACTTTCATGCCGTCGATTCCCGGACTTCCTTTGTTCGCTTTGACTCGCTTGTAAGCCTGCCAGCAGTTTCGCCGCTCGCAGACTTCTTCCATCCACTGCTCGTGACTAGCTGGACGTTCGGTTTCGCCTTTCGCCGTGCGCGATTCGGTCCCTTCCCGAGAAGCCTTCGGAGCTTCCCTCCTCCCCTCCTCAGTAAAGGCCAGCACTAGCTGGTTCTTCTGCCGCCTGTCGCTCATCGAGTCCTGCGTCCTACTTGTCGCTCCCTGCCTTCCACGCCCAACCGCCGGATTTACCACCAGTGCCTTTGATGGATGTGGGCTTCGCGATCATCTGCTCACTCGCCCGGCACCGTAGGCCTCAAATCCAGTTCTTGTCCATCGGCTCGCGTGTTTGCTCCGCGCTTCTTTCCGACTTCGCCTCGCGGCTCAGCCCTTGCGCTTCGCTATCACTTCGCCTCCATCAGGCTGTGCAGAGGACTTTCACCTCCAAGCTATCGAACATGCTCAGCACACATGAAAACGGGACAGACATTGCTGTCTGTCCCGAAAATTCAGTAGAGCTGACGCTAGGCGGCGATGGTTTGCTGAGTGAGCAAATGCGTGGGGACTTTGCGGAGGTCCCAGACAATCCCCAGCCAAGACATGATCTTCAGGGTGTAGTAAGTAATGTCAATCTCCCACCAGAAGAAGCCCTGACGCGCCGAAGCCATAAAGTGATGATGATTGTTGTGCCAGCCTTCTCCGAGCGTGAGCAGGGCGAGGAGCCAATTGTTGCGGCTGGTATCGGTGGTTTCGTAGCGGCGCGAGCCGAAGAGATGCGAGAGCGAATTGATGGTGAAGGTATCATGCCACAACAACACGGTGCTTAGGCAGAAGCCCCAGATGAACAGCGGCCATCCGCCGATCAGCCACAGCACCACGGCGAGCGCGACGGGCGGCACCAGGTGATACTTATTCAGCCAGCGCAGCTCGGGAAACTTTGCGAAGTCGCCGATGTACTCAAGCCGCGTGTCGTTGTATTTGTCGGAGATAATCCAACCGACGTGCGACCAGAAAAAGCCGAATAGCGTCGGAGAATGCAAATCCAGCTCCTGGTCTGAATGCCGGTGATGGTGGCGATGATGCGCCGCCCACCAAAGCACGCCCTTCTGCGAAGAGGTCATGGCCATGAAGGCGATCACAAACTGGAAAACGCGGCTGGTCTTGAACGAGCGGTGCGAAAAATAACGGTGATAGCCCGCGGTCACGAAGAACATCCTCACCACCAGCAGGGCCAGGCAGGTGACCAGGTAATACCAGTGAAACGGCGTGAAGAAGATCAGCAGCGAGGCGAGGTGAATGATCCCAAAAGGCAGAGAAAGAATCAGCGAAATCCGTGAGCCATTGGGTAGCGGTATTGACAAATAACGAGAAGCTGAAGCCATCCGGCAAAGTCCTCCGCGTCCACGTCCAGACGCTTATTAAACGAATCTATCCGCGAGCGCAAGAGATCCAGCCAGGACTTCGCGCCACGAATCAGCAATTGCAGTGTACGGTCGCGCAGAAGAAGGGTCAAGCGCAGCGAAGTACAGGTTACACTAGAATAGATGCCCGAGAGTACAGGTTAGTTGTAAAAATTGAAAAATTAAGTTCCTCTAAGAGGAAATTCGCGGGCGCCGTGACGTGGTGCACAGGAATTCTCACCTGGGAATATGCTATCGTCGCTGAGCACCGATAAAACAGGAGCTTCGGCCCCGGAGCCACAGGGGGCCACAAGGAAAATGGCTGAACGCCCCGTACTGGTTGGACTGATCCCGCAAGTCGTAGTGCTTGAAGAAGGCGACCAGGTTTCCTGGATTTCCGACGCGGGGAATTTGCGGGTGGAATTTGACGTGAACCGTTGTCCGTTCTCGTCGAATGTTTTTCAGGCGCCGGCCGGCATGCGTCTGCTCAGCGGCCCGCCGCGCCCGGGCAGCAAAGCAGCCACCTATAAATACCGTTTGTGGTTGAACGACCAGCTCGTGGGCCACGGCGAAGTCATCTTGCGCGAGAAATAAGCATTAGAAAGGCACTCTTGCAGAGTAGAGGTGCCCTTGGCAGAAAGAACGCGGGAAGAGTTTCCGCGTCCCGAGCTTTTTTCGTGGCGGAAACGCTGCTCATTCTTTCTTTGCGGGATGGTAGCCAGCCTTGATGGCATCGGCTTCCATCATGTATTTTCCCTGTTTCGTCTTCCCGTACCAGCGGGTGCCAGGCTTGTGATACACGCCCGACTCCGTGTTGACCCAGACCATTCTTGATGTGGAAACCGACAAAGCCTTTTGCCCTGCCATGGGTGGGTCGGAAGCAGGTGCGGTGCTACCCGGCGCATCTTTTGGTGCAGTGGCAGGGGAGGTTGATGCTGTTGAAGCGGTGGGTTTCTTGGAACTGTTTTTCTTTTGCGCTGGGGCAACGTCGGCATTCTTCTTTCCTGTGTTCTTAGTGGTGCTGGAGTCGGTGTTGGTCCGATCGGTGGCCTGTTGCGGCGACTGCGCCTGAGAAACAAGGTTCCCGGCAATGATGAGCGCCGCCGCAAGCAAGGCGATGAATATACTCTTTGCGTTTTTCATTTTTGAGTTTCACTCCTACCCCCGTAGCTGAGCTATGATGTGGCGGTATACATTGTAAGTCAACAACGAAGACAGTACATAACGTGATTTTCTTGCTCTATGCGGATGGAAAGAGTGCAAAGAGATTGGCCGGGAACTTTAATGCCCCTTTTAGGGAAATTATAGAATTGGGGATTTTGCGCTAGCTAGGGGACTGGCGCGGAGTTACTTTGGGTCGTGTGTTTACGTCTTAAAGCTTGTGAGGTTCTTGAGGGGATGGCCATGACCGAGCACGGGAAGCTGTTCAATCGATTGAGTCTGTTGGTGCTGCTCTCTGCAACGATGGTTCGGGCGCAAGCACCCGCGCCGGCCACGGCCGGTCAAGAACAAAGACCGATTGTGACGGAAAGGCTGATCCAGAGACCGGAAGAAGGCCAGGGCCAGGCCCTGTTCGGAAAGATTGCGGCAATTGGCAATGGATCGGTGGAATTGACCAAGCCAGACGGGTCCACCGTCTCCGTGAAGATTACCGACAAGACGCAATACCACAAGGATCGGCAAGCAGCAAAACTCGGGGATTTCAAGGTTGGCGACTTGGTATTCGTACGATTGGACGAGAATGCAGATCACGGCATGACCGCAAAGTTGATCGGCGGGCGCTCCGGAGCAGGACCTGAAGGCGGCAACAGAGTTTTTGGCGAAATGGGAAAGGATTTTGTTGCGGGTGAAGTGAAATCCGTCGATGCGCCGAAACTCACGGTGTTGCGTGCGGATAACGTCACGCAGACGCTGGAATTGAACGAAGAGACCTCGCTGCGCAGAGGACGCGAAAGCATCACGATGGCGGACATCCAGCCCGGGGATCACGTGGTGATACGCGGAGCGGTGCAGAATAATGCGTTTGTGCCGAAGAACGTGATGCTCCTTACTCCTGAGCAATGGGAGCGCCTAGAGGAGATGCGTAAGATGAACGGGATGGGTCCTGGGAATGCGCCGGCTGCTGGCAAGCCCGCACCCGCGCCAAAAAGCAATCCGCCGCAGCAATAGTTCACTCAGGGAGACCAAGATTTGAAGTCGATCGTTCGGGGCGCATTCCTACTCCAATTCTTCGCCATTTTTTTCGCGGCAAACTTGCGCGCGCAGGAAACAGCACCTCCTTCACCGCCAGCGACGTCGCAGTCGGAGGCGGCCCCCGCTGCAGCACCGACGTATGAAATCAATGGCTCGGTGCGAAGCGGCAAAACCTCACTGCCCGGAGTGACTGTCACGGCGGCCAACACGCTGACCGGGAAAAAGTACGCAGCGGCAACGAATTCTGAAGGCAGATTTGGATTGTCCGGCATGACGCGCGGGAGATACGTGGTGCGCGTCGAGTTCATGGGATTCGCCGCTTTCACGCAGGAAGTGGTGTTGAATCCGGAGAATCCATCGGCGAAAGTGGACGCGGAATTGATTTTGGCTTCTCGCCAGCAGGAACAGTCGAACAACACCAACGCGGCAATGGCAGCAGCGGGCCGGGGATTTCAGAACCTGGCAATGGACAGCGCACTCTCGGCGCTTTCCGGGGGGAATTCCGGTTTCGGCGGGGCGGGCGGCGGGGCTGGCGCGGGCCAGGCTAACGGTGATCTTTCAAGCCTTCCCCTAAACGGAGCGGGAGCGGAATGACCAAC
>Ga0179587_10000112_pt1 | contig 35893 bp, 31 predicted proteins | sample CZODoug2_1_08_16_FD_185932 | JGI IMG/M metagenome (GOLD analysis project Ga0179587, IMG submission 185932) | Vadose zone soil fungal communities from Angelo Coast Range Reserve, California, USA - CZODoug2_1_08_16fungal | ecosystem: Environmental > Terrestrial > Soil > Vadose zone | place: USA...
AATACTCAGACAGGCTCCCAGGGCCAGGCGGCTCTGGGATTGAAGTTGAACTCCCGCCGCATGCGTTCGTACGCTTCCTTGGCCTGGGGAGTCTCGGCGGCGGGCGTGACAAGCTTGACCAGTACGAACTGGTCCCCGTTCGGGGTTCCAGGAAAGCCGCGGCCTCGGAGGCGCAGTTTCTGTCCCGCCTGCGCGCCCGCCGGAATCGTCAATTCGACCGTTCCGCCCAGGGTGGGAACCGCGACCTTGGCTCCCAGAGCCGCCTCCCAAGGCGCCAGGGGCAGTTCGACCTGCACGTCCTTGCCCTGCAGCGAGAATATCGGATGGGGCCGCAATTTGACCCGCAAAATCAAGGCGCCCCGGCCACCCCCCGAGCCGCCAACGCGCAGCGCCTGGCCGTCCGTCACCCCCGCCGGTATCTGGACATCGACCAGGCGTGCGCGGCCGTTCTCGCGAGTCGTCACGCGGCGCCGGGTTCCCGCATAGGCTTCCTCGATCGTCACGTCGATCTCGCCGCCATCGGCCTCGGGTTGCGCGTAGCTGCCCGGACCGCCGCCGGCCATGCCGGCGCTGGTTCCAAACAGGCTGGAAAAGAAATCGCTGAACCCGTTGAGATCGGAGAAGCGGTGGGTACCGCTCGATTGGGAGTGGCCGAATCGCTGTTCCCAATCGGGGGGCGGGCGGAACTGCTGGCCTGGTCGATAGTTCCGGCCCAGTTGATCGTAGGCCGCACGCTTGTCCGAATCCCGCAGGACTTCGTAAGCCTCTTGAACGTCTTTGAACTTCGCCTCGGCGTTCTTTTCCTTACTGACGTCCGGGTGGTACTTGCGAGCCAACTTGCGATAGGCGCGCTTGACCTCCTCCGCGTCTGCGCCGCGAGAAACACCGAGAGTTTCGTAATAATCCTTGAATTGCATGCCCCCAACCTGATGAGTTGTTCCCGATCACGGCTAGCCTACGGCGTCCGCTCATCGGACGCATCTGGTATTCGGCGTGTGGCACGGGGAATCTGCGGGTCGCTTGAAAACGGCCGGCAATGTCCCGACTATGACCACGTCGAGTCACCATATTGTGGCTAATTCTCCCAAAGAAAAGGTTCATGAAGCGCATTTTCCTGTTCATCGTGACCAACTTGGCGGTGCTGGCACTGCTCGGTCTGATGGTTTTCATCATCGAAGGAGTGTTCGGCGTTCGGTTGGGACAGGGCGGAGCCGGCGGCCTGCTGGTTTTTGCGGCGATCTTCGGCTTCGGCGGTGCCTTGATTTCGCTGGCGCTTTCGAAGTGGACGGCCAAGCGGATGCTGGGCGTGCGCGTCATCATGCAGCCGCACTCCGATTCAGAAGGCTGGTTGCTCGGCACTGTCGCGCGGCTGGCGGCGCAGGCTGGCGTCGCCACGCCTGAGGTCGGCATTTTCGACGCCGAGGAGATGAACGCGTTCGCGACGGGTGCCCGCCGCAATGCCGCGCTGGTTGCCGTCAGCACCGGCCTGCTCCGCGGCATGCCGCGGCCCCAAGTAGAGGCGGTTTTGGGCCATGAGATCAGCCATGTGGCGAATGGTGATATGGTGACCCTCGCCCTGCTGCAAGGCGTGCTGAACACCTTTGTCATATTCCTGGCACGAATCGTAGGCGGCATCGTCGACAAAGCCATTTTCAAGAACGACCGCGAAGAGTCCGGCATCGGATTCTTCGTGGCGACGATGATTGCGCAGATCGTCCTCGGTATTTTCGCGAGCATGATCGTGAGCTGGTACTCGCGGCGGCGGGAATTCCGGGCCGATCGCGGCGGCGCAGACCTCGCGGGAACCGGCAGCATGATCGGTGCGCTGGAGATGCTGAAGCGCAGCCACGGCGAACCGATGCCGCCGCAGATGCAGGCGTTCGGCATCAACACGGGCGAGACCGGAGGCTTTATGCGATTATTCATGAGCCACCCGCCCCTGGAAGCCCGAATCGCGGCCTTGCGCTCTCCGAACGCTTCCCATGCCGCGCCCGCCTGATCGGGCCGCTCTCGACGAGCTGAAGGCTGCGGTCGGGAGCGGCTCTTGGTTCGACTCGCCGGAGGACCTCGCGCCCTACTTGGTTGATTTCAGGGGTTTGTATCGCGGCGCCACCCCGCTGGTGCTGATGCCGCGCGATTCCGGTGAAGTCTGCAGGGTTCTGGAGATTTGCAACCGGCGCGAAACAGCCGTGGTGCCGCACGGCGGCAATACCAGCTACTGCGGCGCCGCGACGCCGGACGAAAGCGGCACCCAGATCGTGCTTTCCATGCGCCGCTTGAACCGCATTCGTCGGCTGGATGCCGCCGACTATTCCATGATCGTCGAATCCGGGTGCACCCTGGCGGAAGCTCAAGCGGCGGCGCGCACGGTGGACCGCTTGTTTCCCTTGAGCCTGGGCTCGGAGGGCACGGCGCAAATCGGCGGCAATCTGTCGACGAATGCCGGCGGAACGGCGGTGCTGCGGTATGGAATGATGCGCGACCTCGTGCTCGGTTTGGAGGTGGTGCTGGCCGATGGGCGCATCATGTCCGGCTTGAAGAGCTTGCGAAAAGACAATACCGGGTACGACGTGAAATCGTTGTTCATCGGCGCCGAGGGAACCTTGGGAGTAATCACGGCGGCATCGCTGAAGGTGTTTCCGCTGCCCGCGGATACCGCCACGGCGCTCGTCGGAGTCGACTCCCCGCAGCATGCGCTCGATCTGTTAGGGCTGCTGCGTACGGCGGCGGGCGATCAAGTCACCACCTTCGAGCTTCTGCCCCAATTGGCGGTCGAACTGACGGTCAAGCACATCGCGGGGGTTGCCGATCCGCGGGATATGGGCACCGCATGGTACTTGCTGATTGAACTCACCTCGCCCAACCCGCGGCAAAATCTCGCCGGGTTGTTGGCCGATGAATTGCATCAGGCTGCCGCGGACGGCATCGTCAAGGATGCCATGATCGCGACGTCCATCGCGCAAGCGCTGGCCATGTGGAAGCTGCGCGAGTCGATCCCCGAGGCGCAGCGGCACCATGGCGCCAGCCTCAAGCACGACATTTCGGTACCGGTGTCTTCCATCCCGAAGCTGATCGAGGAAGGTTCGGCGCTGGTGCGCCGCCTGGTTCCGGAGGGCGAGGTCGTGGGCTATGGCCACCTGGGCGACGGCAACCTGCATTTCAACGTGAGCCAGCGCCCGGGCGCCGACAAAACCGCATTTTTGCAGCGCGGCGGCCCGCTCGAACACGCCGTCTTCGATTTGGTGGGCAGTCTCGGCGGCAGCATCAGCGCCGAGCATGGAATCGGAAGGCTCAAGGCGGCGGAATTTGCGGGGCGTGCGGACCCGGTCGAACTCGCGGTGATGCACGCACTGAAGCGCGCGCTCGATCCGAAAGGAATCTTGAATCCCGGCAAGATCCTCGCTTGACCAGGATCGTCGCGTGTTAAAGCCGAGGAGCCACCGCAAACTCACTCTACCCATCGATACGGCGCGTCTCAGGCTGCGCGATTTCGTGAAATCCGACCTCGGCGCCATCTGTGCGTACTCCTCCGATGCGCGCGTCACGAAATTCTTGTTCTTCGGGCCGCGCGATGCGGACAGCGCGGCCGATTATTTGGAAGGACTGCTCGCCTCGCAGAGCGAAGAACCGCGCACCCGATTCGAATTGGCCGTCGAGGATAGGTCGTCGAAGCGCGTGATCGGCGCATGCGACCTGTCGTTGATCGAACGCAACGTGGTCGACTTGGGGTACATGCTGGGGCTCGTCGATTGGGGAAAGGGCTACGCCACCGAGATTGCGTTGGCGTTGATCGATGCCGCGTTTTTTGATTTGCGAGCCGACCGGATCATCTCGACGGTCGACGTGAACAACAAGGCGTCCATTCACGTGCTCGAAAAGATCGGCATGCGCTGGGAAGCGGTGTTCCGCAAGCATCGGCGCGCCAAGAACCGCTGGTGGGACTGCCATCTGTTCGTGCTGCCCCGCGAAGTTTGGGAACTGTCGCGAACGCAGTCCGCATCGGAAACGCCGTCCGACCAGCCTTAAGATTCCTTATCGTCCTTGGCCGCCTGCGCACGGGCCCGCTCCTTGGCGCGATCCAACACATCCTTGCCCGGCATGCCGGCGTTGCGGGTGCTGCGCAACGTCAGGAGGCCGCCCACGAGAACGCACACCACGAGCAGAATGATGAGGATGGCCCTCAAGGCGTTCTCATTCGGATCAATCCTTCCTGCGCCGAACTGGCGACCAGCCGCCCGTCGCGCGCGAACAGACTGCCCCGCGTGAAGCCGCGTGCGCCGCCGGCGCTAGGGCTGTCGGTGGAATACAGGAGCCAGTCGTCCACGCGGACGCTGCGATGAAACCACATGGCATGATCGACGCTGGCCATCACCAAGTGCTCCGGGCGAGTCAGTTCTCCGTGCGGCATCAAGGCGGTATCGAGCAGACAGAAATCGGACGCATACGCGAGCAAACACCGGTGCAGAGCCTCGTCGTCCGGCAGTGGTGCGACCGCGCGAAACCAGACGCTGCGCTGCGGAGCGGCGTTTCCCCCCTTGAGAAAGCTCGGCGGCTGCGTGGGGCGGAATTCGAATGGGCGATTCTGATCCAGCACGCGGCGCACACCGTGAGGGAGCTGCGGCATGATGGCGCGATAGTAGGTGGCGAGTTCCGGAAGTCCTTCGGGAGCCGGGACCTCGGGCATCGTCGACTGGTGGGTCGGGCCTTGTTCTTCGTTCTGGAACGATGCCGACATATTGAAGATCTGCGCGCCGTGCTGGATCGCCACGACGCGGCGCATCGAGAAATGGTTGCCGTCGCGCGCCCGGTCGACTTCGTAAACGATGGGCGACTTGAAGTCGCCGCGCCGCAGGAAGTAGGCATGCAGCGAGTGCACCATGCGGTTCTCGACGGTCGCGGTCGCGGCCGTCAATGCCTGGCCCAGCACCTGTCCGCCGAATACCTGCGGACTGCCGACGTCCCGGCTCTCGCCGCGGAATAGATCCAACTCGAGCCGCTCGAGCGTCATCACCTTGACCAGATCGTCGAGCAGCTGCTTCATCGGTCAGTGCGTCTCGGTTCCGGCCACGCCCAACCGCTTTTGCATGATGGGGCTCGTGGTCGTGTACTGCAGAAACTGTCGTTTCTCGGGAAACAGGTGATGCTGAATGGCGAAGGCCGCGAGCGCCGCCTCGTGGAACCCGCTCAAAATCAGCTTCTTCTTGCCCGGGTAGTGATTGATGTCGCCGATCGCGAAAATCCCGGGAACGCTGGTCTGGAATTTTTCAGTGTCCACCTTGAGCGCTTTCTTCTCGAGCTCGAGTCCCCATTCGGCCACCGGACCGAGCTTCGGATGCAGCCCAAAAAACGCGAGCACTTGGTCGGCGGCAACCTGGTAGGTCGTCTCTCCATTGTGGGCCTGCACGACGACCCCGGTGAGCTTCGCCGTTCCGTCGGCGTGCCGCTCGCTGTGGACCGCCGCCGCATTCCCCTCGAGAAGCTGCATTTTGCCGGCGGCGACCAGCTCGCGCATGCGGGACACCGTCGCGGGCGCCGCACGAAACTCGGCACGACGATGCACCAGCGTCAGCGAGCGCGCCTTTCCGCACAGGGCAACCGTCCAATCGAGCGCGGAATCGCCGCCCCCGCAAATCACGAGGTCGCGGCCGTAGAATTCGGCCGCCGTCTTGACGCGGTAATGGACGCTCCTGCCTTCGAATTCCTCGATGCCGGGCACGACCAGTCGCCGCGGCTGAAATGAGCCCACGCCGGCGGCGATCACCACCGCACCGGCGCTGAGGCGGGTACCTGAGGAGGTGGCGACGAGAATCTTGCCGTTCGGCAGTGGTTGCAGTTCCGTCACCTCTTGCCCAAGATGGAATGTGGCGTGAAATGGCTTCGCCTGCTCGATCAGCCTGTCGATCAGTTCCTGGGCGCCGCAGATCGGCAGCGCGGGAATGTCGTAAATCGGCTTATCCGGATACAGCTCCGTGCACTGCCCGCCGGGCAGGGCCAGCGAGTCGATGATATGTGCGTTGATGCCCAAAAGCCCGAGTTCGAAAATTTGAAACAGTCCGACGGGGCCCGCGCCGATGATGACCGCTTCCACGGGAGTGGGTTCAAGTGTTTCCGGCATGGTAGACATGATTCCTGATTCAGCACAAAACGGCCGCAAATTGTAGCTGAACGGGCCGGCCTATGCCGCATTGCGCGCCCTGAGGCACTTCGGGCGCATTCCGCACGCGTTCCGCAGTCAAGGCTTGGGTCCGACCCGGCGCCACGTCAGACAATCCCTACACGCTGTGTGTCTGTTTTGGCCGGCCCTAAATTGTACAATTTGGGCGTAGCGACTTTTATCGAGGAAAGCTCCCCCTATGCACGCGCAGGTAAATCCCCTTGTAGAATCGCACAACGACGCCGCCAACGATGAGGCTGGGCGCGAATCCACTCGTCCCATCAGAGCCCTCAATCGCGGACTCGAGGTGCTGACGGAGCTCAATCGTCTGGAACGAGCGGCTATCAACACGCTGGCCAATGCGGTGGGCCTGCCGCGAACGACGACATACCGCATTCTGGAGACGCTGCGTCTCGCCGGCTATATCGAACGTGATTCCTACGACGACTGCTATCGTCCGACCATCATGGTTCGCGCGTTGGCCGACGGCTTCGACGACGAAGCCATGGTGGCGCACATTGCCAAGCCGCATCTCGCGGCGCTTTGCGCCGCCATCGTGTGGCCGATCGCGATTGCGACGCCCTCGGGCACCGCGATGGTGATCCGGGAGACCACCGATCGGCAGAGCCCGCTGGCGTTGGAACAATACGGCGCGGGCATCCGCGTTCCCATGCTGACCTCGGCGGCCGGGCGCGCATATCTCGCGTATTGCACGCCGCAGCAGCGCGAAACGCTGCTCGAATTGTTGTCACGCTCGTCGCTGCCGGAGGACCGGTTGATCCGCAGCCGCGCCGAAGTCGAGCGCATCCTCAATGAGACCAGGACGCAGGGCTTCGGCATGGCGCAACGTGCGCGGAGAGTCTCCGAGGAGACCAGCCTTGCCATTCCGGTTCGCTCCAAGGATAGGGTTTTGGCGACTGTTTCGGTGAGGTATGCCGCGACCGCGGTGCCGCTGCGAACCGCGGTGGATCAATTCTTGCCGAAGATGCGCGATGCCGTGGCCAAGATCGAGCGCGAGTTCGGGACGGCATAGCGCGCCGCCCGACGTCGCACACCCCCGCGCTGCCTCGCCTTAAGGCGCTACTCGCCGGAGCTGCTACTCGGCGCGGCTGGTAAGCGATTCAGGATCTGCTCCGCGATCTCGACATAACCCCCGCCGAAGTGATGCCCGCCGGGCATGACGAGCGCGCTTCCATCATGACCCGTCAGTTCCCTGCATGCGGAGTCGGCATCGTCCTGGCCGTATAAACAGAGATAGGGCGACCCGCTCCATCGTTCCAGCTCCGGCGCCGTGGGCAGCCCCCTGGCCGGCTCACCGAGCCAATTGGCCACATGAAACTCGAACACCGCATTGTCGCTGATGCCGAGCAGGGTTGTGAGCCCCACCATCTGGCGAGTCCCCGCCGGTAGCCGGTTGACCATGAAGGGCATGGTATCGGCGCCCTGGGAATATCCGATCAACAGCGCATGCGACCTACCCCATGCGCTTGAATAGTGACGCAGCACGCGGTCAAGATCCTTCGAGGCGCCCTCGGGTGTGCGCCGCGACCAAAAATATTTCAATGAGTCCCAGCCGACGATGGGAATATTGTGTCTCGCCAGTTCCTTCGACACGCCCTTGTCGAGCCCTGCCCAGCCGCCGTCGCCGGTGAGAAAGATCGCGAACCACTCGCCGGGACCACTGCCCGCCGCGGGCACGACGATCAGCGGCAAGTCCGCCACCGGCACGGGCAGCGCGGCCGTGCTTGCCGAAGGACCCGACGCCGTCAATCGATCGTACGCCGCCTCGAATTGCGGCACCCAATTCTTCTCGACCGAATAACCATGACCCACCTTGGGCAACATCACGATTTCGCCGCCGGGAACGGCCTCGATGAACTTCTGCGTCAGCGGGGCGGGACAGACTTGGTCAGTCTCCCCCTGCAGCGAAATCCATTTACCGGAAAGCTTCTGTGCCGGCAGGAAATCGACTCCCTTCAGCAATCCCTTGGAATCGAGCCGCGGGCTCGCTTCCAGCCCCTCTCCTTTACATACGGGCTTCTTCAAATCAAGGTCGGGGCAAAAACCGATGCTGAGCGCGCCCTTGAACAAGCCCTCTGGAGATTCGGCAAGAGTCGCATACACCAGCGTAGCGCCGGACGAATAGCCGACCAGTGTGGGCTGCAGGTATTTCTTCAGCCCCAACTTCGATTGCAAGTAGTGGCTCAAGTTTTCGAAATCGGTGGCGGGCGACACGCATTGCTGCCCCGCCCCTTCCAGCTGTTCGAGGTAGTGGCGAATATCGATGCCCGCCACCACCGAGTTCTTGTCGGCGAGGCGCTGCGCCATCGACACCACTCCCAGATTCCATCCGCCGTCCCCTGACAGGAACAGTGCGACATTACGAGGTTCGCCGCGGCCGCGATAGACGCTGACCGTTCCGAAACGGCCGTAGTTGAATACTTCCGTGGGCGCAGGCTCGGCAACGCTGGTCGCGGCAGGCGTCGTCGCCGCGAGCGCGCTCGCCTCGGTCGCCGCTGTCGCGGTCGCAGTCGCAGTCGCGACCAATCCCACCCAAAGCGCCGTCACTCCGGATCGCCGGTATCTACAGGTACTCACATGTGCCCCTTGGGACCTTGCTACTTCTTCAACGCTTTGCCGACGCCGCCCGAAATGAGTGAAGTCACATCGAGCAGGGCGCCCGCGACGCCGAATCTTCCCGGCGCTGCGAGGTAGCGCGGCCGCCAAACGGGCAGGAATTTTTCCTTGTATTTCCGTAGACCATCGAAATGATAGAACGTTTCACCATAGCGCTGCACCATGCGCCCCAACTTGTGCCACGTCGGTGCAAGCGGGTGCTCTTCCAACCCGGAAAGCGGCGCCATCCCGAGGTTGAACCACTGGTACTTGTGCGTCTTTCCCCACAGCATCGACTCCACCAGCAGAAAATCGATGACCCCCTTCGGCGCGCCATCGCCGTAGCGCATCAGATCTACGGAGAGCTCCATGTCCATGCCGGCGCGCCACAGATTCGCAAACGCGACGATCGCGCCGGCGCGGCGCACGACCGCGCAATCGAAACACGAGAGATATCTTTCGTTGAAATATCCCAGGGAAAAACGCTTCTCTCCCGCCTGCTTCTCCGCGAGCCACTGCTCCGATACCGCGCGCAGCTCGGGCATGGCGCCCGGCACCTCGCTGCGAGGGATCACGCTGAATTCCGCGCCGTCGCGGCCGGCTCGGCGATGAGCTTGCCGCAGGTCGGCGCGGCCGGGCCCTTCCAGCGAGAAAGCGCGCAAGGGGATGCGCGCTTCTTCGCCGAGCTTGGTCAGGGTCATCCCCAGATCGATGTACAGCGGCAGGTTGTCGGGAGCGACTTGGTAGAAGACCGGCGAGACCGCCAGACGATCGCAGAAATCCAGGAAATTCCAGGCCAAGGGTTCGCAGAGCACCGCCGGCCCCACGGGGTCGCCCATGCACACATAACTGCTGCCGGAGGCCTGGTACATGATGAACGCCGTTCGGTCGTCGTTGAACATCAAGTGCTTGTCGCCGAGGAGAGCCAGGTTGGCGTTGGTATCGTTGGCGTTCGCGATCAAGATCTCGGCTTGCTGCAGTTCATCCGCGCTGGGAGCCGACGGAGGCGGCTTCGACGGCCGCAGCAACCGCCACAAACCGTACGCCGCAGCGATCATGGCGGCCAGCAGCAAGCCGCGCAAACTGCGCGGTGCCGAGGCCTCGAACTCGAATTGCCACCACAGATCCTTTTCGTAGGGTACGTGGCGGTACGCAAACAGCACCAACCAAACGGCCGCTCCGAGGACCCCCAGCACCGCGGCTATCCAAGGCCCGGAAAAGCGTTGTTCAATGAGCGAAGCGCGGCGTTGAAAGCGCGTCCGTGCGGACACCAACAGCACGACCACCAGCCCCAGGATGAACGCCTCTTCGTAGTCGAAGCCCTTGAGGAGGCACAATAGAACGCCGGCGCACAGCAGCCAAATCGTCAGCCACCACGCCGCGTCGAGGCGGCGATATAGGCCGTTTGCCAGCACCATCAGACCGACGCCGACGGCGCTGCCGAGCAGGTGCGACAATTCGAGGATGGGCAGCGGAACAACATGCCGGAGCCACAGCAATCGATCGCTGATCGCAGGCGTGGCGCCGGAGAACAGCAACACGGCACCCGCGCCGAACACGGTGATCCCGATGGCCTGCGGGGTTACGGCGCTGAGCCAGGTCCGCCCCAGCCTTCCCATCCGCACCATCGGTCCGCGATGAATCCATATCTCGTGTGCTCCCAGCAGCGCCAGCGCCACCGCGAAGGGTCCGAAATAATAGATGATGCGGTAGGCCAGCAATGCGCCCAACAAGTGGTCCGGCGGCACGGACCGGAATATCAGCAGCAGCACGGACTCGAACACGCCCACGCCGCCCGGAACGTTGCTGAGGATGCCGGCGCTGATGGCGATCAGATACAGGCCGGCGAATTGGATGAAGCCGATGGCCGCCTGCGGCGGCAGCAGCACGTAGAGGACGCCGGCCGCGCATAAAAGATCCGCACTCGCGACGGCGATCTGCGCCACCGCGACACGGCCGCTCGGCACCGGGATCACGAGCTTTTTGTAGCGCAACCACTCGTGCCGGGAAAACGCCAGCCACAGGTAGGATCCGACGCCGCCCAGCAGCAGGCAGCCCGCCAGGATCACTACGGCCGGATGGACGTGCAGGAGCGATCCCGACAAGCCGGCGTGCGATAGGAAGGACAGCCCCAGAAGCACCGCCGCGCCCAGCACGAAGGTCAGCGTGCCGAAGGCGATGACGGTCGCGATCTGCTTCGCCGTCAGTCCCAACGGCGAGTACGCGCGATATCGAACGGCACCGCCGCTTACCGTGTTAAGCCCGACGTTGTGGCCGATGGCATAGCCCATGAACGAGATCAACGCCAGGCGCGGATAAGGCACACGGGCGCCGGCGAACCTCAAACCCAGTGCGTCGTACAGGGTCAAGCAACCGTAGCCCGCACCGGCGAGCGCCACGGCCGCCACAAACCGCCACGTCGGGATGGCGTGCACATGGGCCAGGATGTCCTGCCAGCGATACTGGGCCAGTACGTGACGCAGCCAGTACAGCGCCAAACCGAAAAGGGCGACGCCGAGCAGCGTGGTCCAGGGAGGGACCTTTCGAATTGTGTCGGGAACTGTCAAGCGCCTATCGTATCAGGCGGTCCCCGAAGGGGTGCAGGTGCGGGGGTGCCGGGTGCCAGGTTGCGCAAAAACTGCTAGGGTAAGTCCTGTGAGCGTTTCGGCTACTCTCAAAGGGTGACCCACGTATGAGTTCCGCCAGCAATGGCCGCCAGGCAAGCATGGACGCGACCCAGATTTATCGCGAAGAGATATTCACCGATCGACGGGTGGGCACCATACGTCGGTTGACGCCGGTCACGGTGGATGGAACGCCCGACGCGGCGCGCCCCGTCATCTTCGTCGGCCAGGCGCAGGTCATGACACCGATGGGAGCCGTACCCATCAGCTTTGAACTCGATTCTCCGACGCTGGACGGTGCAGTCGCGAAATTTGGCGACGCCGCCGAGCAGGCGGTGCAGCAGACCATGCGCGAACTGCAGGAGATCCGCCGCGAGCAGGCGTCCTCGCTGGTCATCCCCGATTCAGCCGGCGGATCCCTGCCCAATCCCGGCGACCTGATGGGCCGCCGTCCGCGCCGTTAGGGATTGGCTGCCGCCGATTCGAGTGCCTCCCACCGCGCGAACGCGGCCTCCAACTCTTGCTGCACCGACTGCAGCCGTTGTACCGCGGCGTTTGCGGCGGCCGCATCGCGGCGGAACAGTTCCGGATCGCCGATGGCGGCGACGAGCTCGGCCTGCTCCACCTCGAGACACTGGATCGCGGCGGGCATGGCGTCGAGTTCGCGCTGGTCTTTGTATGAGAGTTTGCGGGTCTTCGCGGCGGCGCTGCCGCGCGCAGGCGACTGCGCGGAGCGCGGGGACGGCGTCTTGGCGGCGACTGCTATCGCCCGACGCTGGCGCAGCCAGTCGCTGTACCCGCCCACATACTCGTTCACGCGCCCGTCGCCCTCGAACACCAGCGTGCTCGTGACGACATTGTCGAGGAAGGCGCGATCGTGACTGACCAGCAGCAGGGTTCCGGCGTATTCTGCAACCATCTCTTCGAGCAGATCGAGGGTTTCGGCGTCGAGGTCGTTGGTGGGTTCATCCATCACCAGAAGATTGCTCGGCTTCGCGAATAGCCGCGCCAGCAGCAGGCGGTTGCGCTCGCCGCCGGACAGCATGCTCACCGGGGCATGCAAACGCTCCGGCGGAAACAGAAAATCCCGCAGATAGCTCGACACGTGCCGCGGCTGCCCGTCGATGGTGATGGTCTCGCCGCTGCCGCCGGTGACGTTGTCCATGATGGACTTCGACGGATCGAGCTGCTCGCGCTGCTGGTCGAAGTAGGCTGGCATCAGCGATGTGCCGCGGCGAATCAGTCCCTCGGAAGGTTCCAATTCGCCCACCAACAGCTTGATCAACGTCGACTTGCCGCAGCCGTTCGGCCCGATGATGCCGATCCGATCGCCGCGCATGATCCGCGCGGAGAAACCCTTGATGATGGGTGCGGCGCCAAAGGCCATCGTCACATCGACCGCTTCGAAGACGAGTTTGCCGGACGGCCCCGCTTCCTGGACCCGCACATCGACCTGCCCGATGCGCTCGCGGCGTTCGCGACGCTGAATCCGCAATTGCTCGAGAGCCCGCACACGGCCCTCGTTGCGGGTGCGGCGCGCCTGAACGCCCTTGCGGATCCATACCTCTTCCTGAGCCAGCTTCTTATCGAACAGCGCCGCATGCTTCGCCTCGACTTCCAGCGCAGCGCGTTTCTGCAGCACGTAATCATCGTAGGTGCCGGGCCACGCGCGCAGCTGGCCGCGGTCGAGTTCCACGATCCGCGTCGCCAGACGGCGCACAAAGGCCCGGTCATGGCTGATGAACAACAGGGCGCCTGCGAACTCGATCATCATGTCCTCGAGCCAGGTGATGGCCTCGATGTCGAGATGATTGGTGGGTTCGTCGAGCAACAGAAGATCGGGCTCCGAGACCAACGCCCGGCCCAGCATCACGCGCCGCCGCCAGCCCCCGGATAAGTCGCTCATGGGCGCATCACGCTCGAGTTCCAGCCGCGATATCACCTGATCGACCTGCAGGGCGGCCTGCCAGTCTCCGTCGATTCCACCGGCCGAGGTGCCGCCCATGACCACGTCGAGGACGGATTCGTCGCTCGACGGAGAGACTTCCTGCGCGAGGCTGGCGACCTTGGCGCCGGGTCTCACCCACACCTCGCCGCTGTCCGGAACGATGGCGCCGGCAATCAGGCGCAGCAGCGAGGACTTCCCCTCGCCGTTGCGGCCGAGCAGGCAGACCCGCTCTCCCTTGCGGATTTGCAGGGCGACGTTATCCAACAGAGGCTTGAGCCCGAAGCTCAAGGACACTTTATCGAGGCGTGCGGTAGGCATGAGGCCGCGTATAGTATGCGGCCTCGAGCGTTAACTCACGCTCAAAATCCGAGCCGGAGGGGCCCATAGGGGCCGCGTTGGGGAATTATTGTGTTCGAACGCACAGCCCCTATTCGCCGACCCGATTAATCTAAGCCTCATTTGGACCCACATATGACGGCCGTCACATTTCGCGCGTGGGCGCCGACTAGCGGGCCCGCGGCGTAGCCCCGGGTAGGCGTGATCATGTCGCTACGCACACGAATCGCGCTTACTTTTTTGCTCCTGCTCACGGCCGTGCTGGCCGCCGCTCTGGGCTCGGTATCTTTCGCCAACCGCGTCAACGCCAAACATGCCGTCAATCGGCAACTCGAAAGCAACCGTCGTCTGCTGACTCTGGCGGCACGCGGCGTCGCGGATGACTACGCGTTCCGCGAAGCGGTCGCGGAGCGCGATACCAACACGTTGGTCTCCGCGCTGGAAAACGGCGGAACGCGCATCGGGGCGGCGATGGTCGTATTGACCTCGCTGAACGGCCAAGTGATGGCGGCCTCCGGATCGCGCGCGGCCGTGGGCGCCCATTTTCCAATCGCGTCGCTGCAGCGGGACGCCACTTCGCCCGAAAGCACCCCCAGTGTCATGGTCGATAACGGAAAGATCTACCAACTGGTTGCGGTCGAGGTCAAGAGCCCATTGCCCGTCGCCTGGATCATCATGGGTTTCGAACTCGACCAGGACGCCGCCAACGGCCTTAAGAAAATCAGCGGCCTCACGGTGTCCTTGCTGATGCACTCGGGCGACGTTTGGGAGGACGTCGTGACCTCCGATCCCGTGAGGGCGTTGGGCGCTCCGATCCGCGCGGTCGCGCCGCAGCCCGCCGAGCCGGCCGGACTGGAAAGGCATACCTTGGAGCGCTCGCTCGCCGATGCACGCGCCCCTTTCGAGAGTCTTACCACCAGCCTGTTCTGGATCGCGGGCGTGAGCTTGATCGGCTTCGGCTGGGCCGCATTCTGGATCGCGCGAAACATCACGCGCCCTTTGCAGGAGTTGACGGAGTCCGTGCATCAAATCCGCGGCGGCACCTACGATGTGGCGCTCAAACTGCAGCGCAGCGATGAATTGGGCGTGCTCGCGGAAGGATTGCAGCTCATGCAGAGCGCGGTGATGAGCCGCGATCAATCGATCCGCCGGCTTGCCTACGAAGACACTCTCACGGGGCTCATGAATCGCACGGCATTCAGCGACAATCTGCGCGAAGCATTGACCGCCGCGGCGGGATCGTCCATCGGCGTCGCAGTCATCAACCTGAATCGATTCCGCCGCATCAACGAGCACCTCGGGTACTCGGTGGGGGACGCCGTGCTGGCCAATGTGGCGTCCCGCTTAAGTTCCGTGCCCAGCGTCACTTCCGCCGTCGCCCGACTCGCGGCCGATCAGTTTGCCGCGTTTACGCGCCTTCGCGACCCCAGGGATCTGCAAGCGTGGGGAACCTCGCTGCTGCTCGCGCTATCGGAACCCGTGGTCGTCGAGGCGCAGCCCATTGATATCAGCGCGACCATCGGCCTCGCGGCCTCGCTCATCGATGCCCCGGCGGCGGATGATCTGTTGCGGTGCGCCGATTTGGCCCTCGAGCAGGCGCGGCGCGAGAAGCGCCCGCTGGCGATGTACGAAGAGGCGCTCGACCCCGCAACCCGCGATCAATTGTCGCTGCTGGGGGAACTGCGGCATGCGGTCGAGCACGACGAGTTGCGGCTCTTCTTCCAGCCGAAAATCGAACTGGCGACGGGCCGCGTCGCGGGTGGTGAAGTTCTGCTGCGGTGGCAGCATCCCACCCGCGGATTGCTCAGTCCGGCGGCATTCATACCATTTGCCGAGCAGACCGGATTCATCCGGCGAATCACCCGGTGGACACTCGATCGCGCGATCGCGCAGGCTGCGGAATGGCACCGAGCGGGCAACGCCCTGCAATTGGCGGTCAATATCAGTGTGGAGGACATCGCCGATGTGCGCTTCGATACCCGCGTGGCCGGCCTCCTCACCCGCCATCAATTGCCGCCGTCCTTGCTCACACTGGAGCTGACCGAAAGCGGCTTCATCGAGGACCCCAATCAAGCCTTGAGTATGCTCGATGCGCTCGCAGCGCTCGGCGTCAACCTCTCAATCGACGATTTTGGCACCGGCTACTCCTCGCTCAGCCATCTGGCGCGGATGCCGGCCAACGAAGTCAAAATCGACCGGAGCTTCGTGCAGGGATTGGAGTCCGACGTGGAGTATGCGGCGGTCGTTCGCTCCGCGATCGACATGGGCCACAGCCTGGGAATGAAAGTGGTTGCCGAAGGCATCGAAACCGAAGTCGCCGCGCAGCTGCTGCGGGCCTTTGGCTGCGATATCGCCCAGGGTTATCTCTACGCGAGGCCCATGCCTTGCCAGGCACTGGAGATTTGGCTGGAAGGCAAGGAGCGCATGCCGATCATCGCGGTGCCCCTCGGTTTCAATGTCGACGAGGTCACGGACACCGTCGTTCTCGCCGCCTATTGAGCCGCCGGTTTATCTGACAATTGCGATGCCCTTCCTGTTGCATCGCAATAGCGATTCACATGACTTCAGAGAAATCGATGGCGCTCCACGGGTACAATCGCCAGCGCGGTACGCGGTATTGAACACGTTGCGCTGTGGGCATATGGGTTGGCTCGATGCCTCAATGGAAGGACCGCATGCTAATCGGGTTCAGGTTTCAGAATTTTCGATCGTTCCTGGCTGAACAGTCATTCAGCTTTTCGACGTCGTCCGACCGGACGCATGAGTCGACGCATCTCATCAATACCGGCATGAAGGCGGTGCCGAGAATCTCGAAGGCAGCCATCGTCTTCGGGCCAAACGCCAGCGGCAAAACCAATCTGCTCATCGCGTTGGCAACCTTCCGCGACCTCATACTGCATTCCAGCGGATATTCCGATTCGCAGTTCAGCGAAAGACATACGCCGTTTCGATTCGGTCCCAGTATCACGCAACCGACGGAATTCGAGATCGACGTGCTGCTGGATCGGGTCCGATATCGTTATGCGATTTCATACGATTCGCAGCGGATCCGATTCGAACGGCTGCTCGTCTATCGCACCGGAAAATCGCAGCGTTGGTTCGAGCGGCGTTTTGAAGAAGCGACGCGCAAAGATGCCTGGGCGCCGTTTTCTCCCAATTTCAGCGGTCCACGGGAGATGTGGCGCAAGGCAACCCGGCCCAAGGCGCTATTTCTCACCACTGCGGCGCAGCTCAACTCCGAACAGCTTGCACCGCTGCTGGATTGGGTCGAACACCGCCTGGAGATTCTATTTCCGGGCGATATGACCGACGTGAACCGCATTGCGATGCGGATCCAGGATGAGACCTTCAAGACCCGGGTGCTCGAGCTCCTGAGTGCCGTCGATATCCATGTCGACGACGTGCGTTTCGCCGAGCAAGACCCGTCGCGAGCCGACCCGGCTCCGCCGCCCGGCGCCGGCTTTCTGAGAAGGGGTAGCGCGCATCGGTCGATCGAGTTCTTGCACGCCCGCGACGGATTGGTGCCCATGTGGTTGGATTCGGTGTTCGAGGCCGCGGGCACCCAACGGCTCATCGGCCTGTTCGGGCCATTGCTGCAGGCGGCCGAGAACGGCAAACTGCTGCTCATCGATGAGTTCGATGCGAGCCTCCACCCCTTGGTTGCGCGCTTTCTGATACGCCTCATCAATGATCCGCGGGTATCGAGCAAGGGCGCGCAGCTTCTGCTCACCAGCCACAACACGACCCTCATGGATCTGGATATACTTCGGCGTGACGAGATCTGGCTGGTGCAGCTCGACGACAAGCACGCCAGCAACCTCCTGCCGCTGTTGCGATCGAGCCCGCGAAAGCACGAGTTGATCGCGAAGAACTATCTGAAGGGCCGCTACGGGGCCGTTCCGCTCATCCGGTCCCAGATGTAAATCCGATCGGTTGGGTCCGCACCGCCCGGTCTGTTCCGGACACCCAAGAAATTCTGCGAATATTTGGCCGCGGATTTGCAATGATGCACATCCCAAGCCGCAGCCGAATGAGCCAACGTGACCGAAAACCTACGCAAGATTTTATTTTCCGTACTCGCCGCCGCCGTCTTTGCATTGCCGGCCATAGGCGGCAGCGGACCTCCGGGCCAAAGAAATACCTACACCGGCTCATCGACCGATACGCCGGAGATCGGCACCGGCCGAGACGCGCTCCGGCGGATCGTGCAGGAGCAATGTGTCGTGAACTGGTCGCAGCACCAAGCGGCGGCGCCGTGCGAACGCGTCTACCTCGCCGACTCCCGCACCGGCAATTCCGGATATGCGGTGCTCGCGGACCGCAAAGGCGGCGCACATTACCTGCTGATTCCGACCCAGACCATGGCGGGCATCGACGGCCGTGAACTGCTCGATCCCGATGCGCCCAATTATTTCGCCGAGGCCTGGCATGCGCGCGATCTAATCACCAGGTACGTCGGCCACACTGTGGCCCGAACCGCCATTGGCCTGGCAGTGAACACCGCCCGCTCCCGCAGCCAGGACCAGTTTCATATTCACATCGAATGCTTGCGGCAGGATGTCTTCGACTCCTTGCGCGCCGCGGCCGGCCGCATGACCGAAACCTGGTCCCCCGTGAACGTTGCCGGCTCGACCTACGACGGGCTGCGGATCGTCGGCGAGGGCCTGGATGGCTCGAATCCCTTCGAACTGCTCGCCGGTCTCAAGCCCGACGTGCGTCGTCACATGGGCGACTACACCTTGGTGGTGGCCGGGATGCAATTCAGCAGCGGACCCGGCTTCGTCGTGCTGGCGGGTACCGGGCCCACCGGCGAATTGCTATTGGATTCAAGCTGTGCGGTAGCGGGTGCCGGCGGATGAGTGAGCCCACGTGGTTGGTGGTGGGCCGCGAACTCAAGGCCATCGCGCAAATCGGCTTGACGTTTTCTCAGGATGCATTCGACCGCCAGCGGTATGCGCGCATCCGGGAGCTGTCGGCGGCGCTGATCGCAAATGGATCGGACGGCGATGCCGCCAAGGTGCTCGAGCTATTCCGGCGTGAAGTGGGCTACGCGACCCCCAAGGTCGACGTTCGCGGGGCGGCCTTTCGCGAGGGGCGAGTGCTCATGGTGCGGGAAGTCAGCGACGGCGGTTGGACTCTCCCCGGTGGATGGGCGGACGTCAATCAAACCGCCGCAGAATGCGTAGTCCGGGAAATCTCGGAGGAATCCGGATTCCAAGCCCGTACGCTGAAGCTGGCGGCCGTCCACGATTACCGCAAGCGTAATCGGGCGCGCCACATCGACTCGATTTACAAGATGTTCTTCGTCTGCGAGCTTGTGGGCGGGAACGCCCGGCCGAGCCACGAAACCAGCGACGTTGGGTTCTTCTCGCGGAGCGAATTGCCGATGCTGTCCGCGGGACGCACTACTGCCGAGCAGATCGAGCTGATGTTTCGGCACGCCGAGCGCCCGGATCTGCCCACCGACTTCGACTGACGAGGAACTGGCACGCGTGAGATCGCAGCTTCACGGTATCGAAATATGAGATTTCGTCTGGCGGCCATGAGGCTGCATCTGCTCGCAAGCTGCGTCGTGCTCACTGTCATCCTGGGTGGACTGTACCTCGGATGGTACCGATGGCCGGGCTGGTATCTGGCCGATGCCGTACAAGTGACCACCGTGACCAGCCGAATACGATTGCGTTGACCGGGCGTGGGCGACCCCTCCTCGCAGTGTTCGGTCTCGCGAACTTGAAGATCCTGGGCGTGTTCAAGGCGAAATAGGCTGCCATTCCGGCGAACCGGCGCGCCAGAACACGAACGCAATCCAGTCGGCAGTGAGCGTGTCGGTCTGAGTTTTTGTCGAACCGATCCCGTGGCCGGCTTCCTCGTCGATGCGCAGCAGGACCGGCTTGGCTGTTCCCGATGCCTGCAATGCGGCGGCGACCTGCGCCGGTTCCCAAGGCGAGACCCGGGGATCGTTGAGACCCGTCGCCACCAGCACCGCCGGATATTGGGTCCCCTTCTTGACGTGCCGAATCGTGTCCATCTCGTACAGATTCTTGAATCCCGCCACCGTGGTGACCGTGCCGAATTCGGGAATGTTGGGCGGCCCATTGGGCGAGAACTCCGAGCGCAGGGTATTGCCCGCGGGCACCATGTCGATCACGCCGGCGAACAGATCCGGCCGTTCGGTAAGTGATCGGCCCATCGTGATGCCGCCCGCGGATCCGCCGATGATGAACAGCTTGTCCTTGGTCGTGACCCCGCGGGCGATCACATACTCGCCGCACGCGATGAGATCGCCCCACGTGTTGTGCTTGTTCGCATCCTTGCCGCCGAGGCGCCAGGCCTCGCCCAATTCGCCGCCGCCGCGCACATGGCACACGCCATAGGTTATTCCCTGGCGCATGGCGGCCGCCCGGCGCACCGAGAAGTCGGCGAGTTCCGAGACGCCGTAGGATCCGTATGCTTCGAGAATGGTGACTTGCGCGCCCTTCGCGTCCTTCGGCTGCACCAGCGACAACGGCACCATCACGCCATCCTGGGCCTTGGCATTCAAGTCGCTGACAATGTACTTGGACGATGTAATGTCGCCATGAGCGCCGATCTTGAGATCGGAGAACGATTTGTCCGCGGGACGATACGCATACATGCCGGTCGGCACCACCCAGCTGGACAGTTTGATGGTCGCTCCGGGGACCCGCGGGTCGCTGAAGGCTTCATCGATATGCCCCTCGAACGGGAGTGCGACTTCCTCTACGTTGGTCGTTCCGGTCGCAATGCGCAGCAGCTGCGAATAGGCGCCGTGGCGTGCCAGTACATACAAGGCGTCGGAGGCGGCATGTATTCCTTCGATCACCCGATCCGGCCGCGCCGGGACCAGCACCGTCGCCGACGATAGGGGCCGTCCCGCGCTCACCGAGAGAATCTTGAACGTGGGTGCATCGTGGTGCGACAGCAGGAAAATATCCGATCCTCGCATGTCGGCGCCGGTCACCCCGTCATCCCGCGCAATGAACTTCGTCCAGGCGACATTGGGATCGTTCAAGTTCGCCGCCGGCGCGGTCCACATCGCGAGTTCGTTCTGCACGCCGTTGATCGATAGTGCCGTCGCGATGGGCGCGCCCACATTGACCGTTATCACCGGAAACTCGGTGGGCAGAAATTCGGGGCCGTGACCGACGCCGGCGCCCAACAGGGCAACGGGTTCGGACTTCAGATCCCAGGAATCGGCCGTTGCGTTCTTGTATTTGTCGGTGGGCGGCGCCGTCGCCTCGCGTTTTTGCAGTCGAATGAAATAGAGAATCTTCGAATCGTCGCTCCAGGAGGTGGCGCCGAACTGCGCTCGATCGATCGGCCCGGCGATTTTCTTTCCGCCGGCGGCATCGTAAACGTCAAGCACCGCGTCTTCCGAACCGCCCTCGGAGATCCCGACGGCGACCTTTCCGCCATCGGGCGAAGCCAGGAAATAATTGATGGCATAGGGTTTGCCGCCGTTGGCCGCACGAAGGGCGGCAACGTCGACGAGTTTTCGCGTACCTGCGTCATCAGCGACGATCAGATCGAAATTATCCGATCCGGGGGCGCGCTCTTCGTAGAACCCGCGGCCGCCGAATCGCACATAGCCTTGGACCAGTCCGAAACTGGCGGAGAATTTTGCAACTTCGGCCTTCAGATTCGCGAGCGGCCTGATCCCGTCCAGCACCGATCGCGTATAGGCGCCCTGCGCCTTCATCCATTCGATCGTCGCCGGATCGAGAGCTTCCATGTAACGGTAGTTGTCCGTGACCTTCCGGCCCCAAAGGGTTTCAGTAACAGGTATGACCTGCGCGGCGGGGGGCAACCGGCGCCCTGCGGCCGCGGCTGGAATGTCCGCCGCCCTGCCGGCCAGTGAACTCAGCAGCAATACCGTTCCGAGCAGTCTAGGTGTGTTGCGCATCCCGCAATTCTACGGGCGCGCCCCGCGCGCCGACAAGGCGGCCTTTGGAATCGGACTGCGTTGCGGCTTCGACCTAGGTAAGCTTAAGGGTGCGTCGACCACGAAGGGCTCTTAATGACCGCAAGACCGACTGATGCCTCAGGGCATGCGCGCGATATCGCTGCCCTGGCCTTGATCCTCGTTCTACCGCTGGCGCCGGGACGAATTCTCCACGCCATCGAACCCTTAGGTGAGCCCGCACCCGCGCCTATCGAGGGGGCCAATCCTGCGGACAGACCCGTGCATCGATTCTTGCGCGTGGAGCTCTCTCCGGACGCCGGCTTCGTCGCCTCGGTGGAAGGCGACTCGCCCATCGGAGGGTACTATCCGCCGCTTCGAGAACTCCTCATCCGGCGTGTTCGCGATGGCAGCATCGTCAAGGTGGCGTTGCCTTGTGGTCATGTACCGCAGTGCTGGCCTGACTCTCCGGCCTGGACCCCCGACGGGAAGCACGTGACTTTTGCCCTGCGCACGCCGGGCAGCCACGCGCGCTCGCTGTACACGGTCGCATCCGACGGCAGCTCTCTCAAGAAGCTGCTCGAATTCGGCGGCACCATCAACGACCTTCGGTACGGCGCGGATGGTCGCCTCGCCGTGCTGGCCACGGCGAATGCCAATAAAGAAACCGGCGCCACGGAAGCGGGAACGGCTATTTCGGGCGATCTCGACGCGGCACCGCCCGAGCAGCGCATCGCCATCGTCAAGAACGGGGCGATGCAGTGGGTGTCTCCGCCCGACCTCTATGTCTACGAATATGATTGGCAGCCCGCGGGAAAGGGATTCGTCGGTACGGCGTCCCCTGGCGACGGCGACGATCATTGGTGGACTGCGCGGCTGTACGCATTTTCGGAATCCGGGACCGCACCCCGCGTCGTGTATGAACCGAGGAGTCCTCGCCAGCAGCTTGCCAACCCCAAGGTGTCGCGTGACGGCCGGACGCTGGCATTCATCGCCGGCCTCATGAGCGACTTCGGTTCGACGGGCGGCGACGTCTTCACGGTGCCGATTGATGGAGGCGCCGCCATGAACTTGACACCGGGAATGGCCGCATCGGCGACGGCGCTTGCGTGGCGCTGCGACGGACGGCTGATCGCGAAACTGCTCACGGGCGACAGAACCGAGTTTGCCGATCTGGGGTCGGGGGTCCGCGAGGACAAACAGGAGATCTTGTGGGGCGGCACGGATTCGATCGCAACTCGTTCCGAGGAAATTCAGCAGGCCTGTCCCGCGGGACTGATGGCCGTGGAACACGAGTCGTTCACGGAACCGCCGGAAATCGAGGTGGGTACGATAGGCAGCTGGCGCAATCTGACTGCCGAGAATGCCGGTGCGCGACTCGCGGCCCAGGTGCGAAGTCTGTGGTGGAAGAGCGACGAATTCAAGGTTCAGGGGTGGCTCCTGCAGCCGGAACATCCCGACGGAAAGTTGCCGCTGGTGACTATCGTTCATGGCGGCCCGGCCGCCGCCGCGGTGCCCGCCTATGGCGGGCCCGGCCTGGTGTCCGCCCTGCTGGCGCATGGCTATGCGGTATTTCGACCCAATCCGCGCGGCAGCTATGGTCAGGGCGAACGGTTTACGGTGGCCAACGTGCGCGATTTCGGGCACGGCGACTTGCGCGATATTCTGGCTGGAATCGATGCCGCCGCGAAGGCCGCGCCCATCGATGCCGCCCGACTCGGGATCACCGGCGGCAGCTATGGTGGGTTCATGACGATGTGGGCGGTGACGCAGACCGATCGATTCAAGGCAGCCGTGGCCGCGGCAGGTATCAGCAACTGGCTGTCCTACTATGGCGAAAACGGCATCGACGCCTGGATGCTGCCGTATTTTGGCGCCTCCGCCTACGAGGATCCGGCGGTCTATGCCCAGTCGTCGGCGATCAATTTCATCCGCAATGTCCGAACACCGACGTTCGCGTATGTCGGTGAGCGCGACATCGAATGTCCTGCGTCGCAGACCCAGGAATTCTGGCATGCGCTGAAGGCGCTGAACGTGCCCACATCCATCATGATCTATCCCGGCGAGGGGCACGGGCTGCGGGAACCCGAGCATGTCGCCGATGCAACCCTCCGCACGTTGAATTGGTTCGAGCGCTATTTGAAGTAGCACGGAAGACGTGCGGCCTTCCGACAGCAACCAATGGAGCCCACTATGAATCTTGAAATCAACGGACGGCGCGCGCTCGTAACGGCCGCCTCACGGGGCCTTGGCAGGGCAATCGCTTGTGCGCTGGCGGCGGAAGGGGCTGAAGTCATTGCCGTGGCGCGCAATGCGGAATTGCTCCGGGCGCTCGTCGACCAGTCAGCCGGACTGCGCGGCAGTATCGCGACCCGCACCTGCGATCTGGCCGACGCGAGCGCAATCGCCGCCTTGAGCGACGTGCTCGCACATACGGAGATTCTCGTTCTCAATACCGGAGGGCCTCCGCCGGGACCTGCCGCCGACGTGTCGGATGCCGTTTGGATTCAACAATTCGAATCGATGTTCTTGAGCGTAGTCCGGCTGACCCGCCTTGCGCTGCCCGGAATGCTCCAACGACGCTTTGGCCGGATCATCGTCGTGGTCTCGTCAGGAGTGCTCGAGCCCATAGCCAATCTCGGCATATCCAATTCCCTGAGAATGGCGGTCGTAGGGTGGGCCAAGACCCTGGCGAACGAAGTCGCGGGTTCAGGCATCACGGTGAACTGCCTCGCCCCCGGGCGCATCGCAACCGATCGCGTCGCTCAACTTGACCAAGGCCGTGCGCAGCGCGAGGGGATTTCAGTCGAGGAAGTCGAACGCCAAGCCCGCCGATCCATCCCCGCGGGACGCTATGGCGATGCGGGTGAATTCGCGTCCGTCGCCACCTTTCTCGCCGGCGCCGGCGCCGCCTATGTGACCGGGGGCGTGATCCGAGTCGATGGCGGAATGATTCGCAGCGCGTAGCGGAACTGCGCGTATCATCCAAGGGAGTCATCGATTGGCGGAGGACACCATGGACGACAAGTATGTTCGAGAAGAATTCGACACTGGAAAAAACAAGATTCGGCAAGAAATAAAAAGCCGGCTGGTGCCCCATGGACTTTATGGCAGCGTGATTGACGTTGATACGGGCGGGGCGGAGGGCCGCCCCACCGGCTCGAGAATCGAGATCATCGTCAAGGGGAAAAGCGCCGCACGATCGTTTGACCGCGAGCAAATTGAGCATTGTTGCCTCAGGGTCGGCGGCGAGGTGCTGTTGGGCATCATCGCCATGGTCGATGAAGTGTCAGCCTAACTCCACAGACCGCCCATCACGCGCCGACCGCCCATCACGCGCAGGTGCCGCGTCCAAATCCGACAAACGTCTTACGTCGCTCATCCCACAGGCGGTAGGTCAGCGCTCTCAGGCTCGTCAACAGAGTGATGGGCCGCACCTCGCGAAATCGGGGTTGTGCCTCATGACATTGCTGCAGAAAGTAATTCGGTACGCGTGGATTCAGATGATGGATGTGATGGTAGCCAATATTGCCCGTAAACCACTGCAGCACCCGCGGCAATTTGTAGAACGAGCTGCCCTGCAAGGCGGCTTGCATGTAATCCCAGTCCTCAGATCGTTCCCAATAGGCTCCTTCAAATTGATGTTGGACATAGAACAGCCATAGTCCAAGGCTGCCGGCCAACGCCGATACCGTCAGTTGGATAATCAGAAAGGTCTTGAGCCCGATGAGGGCGCTCATGCCGAGCGTCGCCACGATCAGCGCCACATTCGTCAGACGCACCGAGCGTCGCTCAGGCAGGGGCGCAGTGGATGAGGGAAACCGATGGTGGATGACGAAGACATAGAGCGGAGCCATCACAAAGAGGATCAACGGATTGCGCGCCAAGCGATAGGTCAGTCGCCGCCAGCGAGAGGAGGCGCCGTATTCATCGACCGTCAAGGTCCAAATATCGCCGGCGCCTCTCTTGTCCAAATTACCGGAGGTACCGTGATGCAAGGCATGTTGCCATCGCCAATGCCGGTACGGAGTGAGATTGAGCAACCCGGTAATGGCACCGGTCGCATTGTTGGCCCTGCGGGACTTGAAGAAGGAGGAATGCCCGCAGTCATGAAAGATAATGAATATACGTGCCAGAAAGCCGGCGGCAATCACCGCGATCGGAAGCATCAGCCAATAGGAAATTGCCAGCGCATAGACCATGGCGACCCAGAGCAGCACATACGGGAGCAACGAATTCACCAGTTGCCATCTTGCGCGCACCGCTGAGGATTTCTGAAAAGGCGCCACCAAATCCTTCGGCATGGCGCCGTCATGGAGCGAGCCTGAGGAATCGATCGCTGGACGTTGAGTCATGGGTGGGCCGCTGGTGGATCAAGACGATGCCGGCACAGTGCGCCGTCCGCCAAGTCTTGTCTGTGCGCTGCCCGGAGCGGATGGAACCGGGTAATAATCTTCTAGGTTCTTACCTTTCAACCACTTAGCGAGCCGCCGGCGCACCGCCCTCGCGCCACGTGCGCGCGAGGGGGCCGCCGGACCTTACATGTCCATCGCTTCGGCGATCTCGACGGATCCGCCCGATGCGAGCAACGGACAAGCCTTCGCCTTGGATGCGGCCTCTTCGTAGTCCTTCGCCTCGATCAGGCTGTAGCCGCTGACAGGATTAGCACCGCCGTCTTTTGCCACCGAGCCGTTGCTTTTTACCGTCCATGACTTGCCAACCGGGTTGCCGCCGTTGATGACCGCTTTACCCATCGAACCGAACCATGCTCCCCATGCCGCCATAACTTTGGCTTGAGCGTCCTTGGTTTCGGGATGGGAGCCGCCGTGATACACGAATAGATACTTTGCCATGTTACTGGATCCTCCGGTTGTGGATTGGGGTCGGGGAGTGGAGGTTATCACCAGTTTGAGATACCGCCATCGGGGACTCTATCCCGTCTGAGTGCCATCTGATTGTAGATTCTCTACAATGGACCCGTGTCCGACTACTACGTCAACGCGCTCAACGACGCTCTCCGGCGCGTCGCGGGCAGTCCGGTCCTGGCCGCAGCCATTGACCGGGTTGCCAACCATGCCGCTGCCATCGCGGCGCAACTCCAGCAAGCGGTACTTGCCGAGGTACCAGAATTTTCCAAGTCCAGAAATCCCGATCTTTTGCCCGAGCTCGCCGGTCACGGTAGAGAACATGTGGACGAAATCGTGCGACTGTTGCGTGGCGGCGGTATTGGACGTTTCGATTTTGTTCATGAACATGCTCGCCGGCGTGCCGAGCAACGCTTTCCGTTGGAAGCGACGCTGCATGCCTACCGCAGTGGTCACAAAGTGTTGTCGCGCTGGCTGCGCGAGTCCGCATTGACCGTCGCGTCGCCTGCGGACGATGCGCAGCGAGCCATTGCCGGCGTCGTCGATTTTGCGATGGAGTACACCGACGCCATCAGCACCACATTCGCAGGCGCCTATTCTTCGCATTCCCTGTTGCTCGCCGATGTCGCGGGCGATCAGCGATCCCAATTGCTGCAAATCCTGCTCGATGGTCATGACGAGGCGGATATACGCGCCGAACGGATCCTGCGCGACGCAGGTTTTCTCGATGAACGCCAATCATTCTGCGTCGCGCTGGCGCGCTCGGTGGATCCCACCGAAATGCTCAACGCGTCGCGTGCCCGCCGCTTGGCCGATTCGATCGAACAAATCGTTGCGGAATTGGCCGTGCGTCGGATCATCGATATACACACCAACAAAGTGACCATGGTGTTTGCCGCAGTCCGCCGGGATTCCGGTTGGACGGCGCCCCGCAGTTCGCTCGCCAAACGGATCAGAGACGCGCTTTCATTCGTGGGCAACGCGGCCCTTATCGGAGTCAGCAACGACGTCCCGTCTACATCGCATATACCCACCGCGTACAGAGAAGCTGCGACCGCACTCGAACTGGCAAGCGTCAGCCAGCGCGTCTCGCAGTTCTCCGAGATCCCATTGCAGCGCTTGTTGCTGCACTTCGCTGCGGAAGACTTTCGCCGCGTGCTGCCGGCGTGGACCAACGAATTCTATGCCGCCGACGACAATGCGGGCGGAGCCCTGGTCGCAACCCTTCGTGCCTACGCAAGTGTCGACATGAACGTCCTCAAGGCTGCGGAAACCTTGGGTGTACATCCGAATACGGTCTACGCACGATTGCAGCGCATCTTCGACATTTCGGGTCTGCAGGGGAGGTGCTACAGCGCGCTGACCGATCTGCTGATCGTTTGCGATTGCAATCGTCATGGCGCAGTTGGAGTGTCCGACGCAGCCGGTCAGTCGCTGCCGTCGGGCCGCGCGAATTCGCGCTGAGCGAGATTGTTCGGGGCCGCGCGCCCGGTGTTAGAGTACTGCCATGCGGACCAGAACTCTTGAAATAGCGGGCGGCGTGCGAGTCGTCGTTCCGTACTCGCTGAACCTGCTTACGCCCTATGTGCTGATCGAGCAGCAAGATTGGTTCGAAGACGAAATAGGCTTTGTTCGCCGCTTGCTGCGGCCGGGACAACAGGCGATCGATATCGGCGCCAACTACGGTGTATACACACTGACCATGGCGAAGATTGTCGGCCCCACGGGAGCGGTATGGGCGTTCGAGCCCGCATCGAGCACTGTCGCGTTGCTCGCCCAAGGCATCTCCGCCAATGAATTCAGCCAAGTTGTTGTTGAATGCTCCGCCATCTCCAGCGCATGTGGAACGGCGCGACTGGCGCTCAACGACAACGCGGAATTCAATTCACTGGTTCGAGACGAGTTGCCCGCGGTTGCCACCGAGACAGTACCCGTGGTGACGCTGGATGATTGTCTGCAGCGGTACAACTGGAATGGCATCGACTTCATGAAGATCGACGCGGAAGGCGAGGAGACAAATATTATCGCGGGAGGGCGACGATTCCTCGCCGAATGCTCCCCTCTGATTCTCTATGAGGTAAAGGCGGGCCCGGACTTTCATTTGGAATTGGTGAGCGAGTTCGCTCGCCTGGGATTCGAGTCATACCGGCTGATTCCAGGACTGGATCTGTTAGTTCCCTTCGATGTCGACTCCAAGCCGGATGATTACCTATTGAATCTCTTCTGCTGCAAAAAAGACCGTGCCGCGTCGCTGGCCGAAATGGGTCTGTTGATTGATGCTGCGACTATCAAAGCGGGCACGGACGCCCGGCGGTTCGAAAGCTTTTACCAATCTCACAGAAACGAATACACCTGGGATAGACGACTTTCGACGATGCCGTATGGCGCTTCGCTATCAAGTCTTTGGAGCACGTCAGCTGGGGACAGTGCGGTCGTTAGTGACGCCTTGGCCTGCTATGCGATCAGCCAGGATGCGAGCCTGGATTCTTTCATGCGTTTTAGAGGGCTGGAGGCCAGCTTTCAATTGCTGCAGTCTCTAAACGACGAAATCTCCAAATATCTGCGGCTTTCGACCCTGACACGAGTTGCGCGCGACTATGGCGCCCGGACCGTCGCGCTGAGTGCGATCAAACAGCTTCTCCACACGATTTCCCTCCTCAAGGGGCGGATCGATGCGAGCGAGCCGTTCCTTACCCCGGCAAAGCGCTTCGATACGATTTCTCCGGGGGCGAGCATCGGTAGATGGATGCTGGCCGCGAGTGCTGAAGTAGTGGAGCGGCTGCAATCCTTCTCATCTTTTTACGTGGACGACTCTACGAGGTCACGCCTGGAATTAATCGCTACGCTGGGCTTCGGCAGCGAAGAAATGAATCGACGACTGCAACTGGTTAAAACGCGCTTTGACGTCCAGCGCAGAGAGTGACCTCGGGGCAGCGCGCCGGCATCGAGGACTTCCGCTTTCACGACCTGAGGCATATGATTTCGGCTAACTTCATTTAGCAACCAAGGCGAAGCCTCATGCGCTCGCGGCTCCTGAAAACCGAAGACTACAATCAACTAGCTGCCGGAAGAGACGGCTATTTCCTCTACAACCGCAATGACCAGTTTATCGGGCGTGCCATCGAGAAGTATGGCGAATTTAGCGGCCTCGAAATGGACTTGCTTAGACAATTCTGTGCCCCGGGCAATGTCGTTATGGAGGTCGGCGCAAACATTGGCGCACATACCGTTGGGCTCGCCCGCTTGGTGGGGTCGCATGGCCGTGTGCTGGCATTTGAGCCGCAGCGCTTGGTATTTCAAACACTCTGTGCCAACGTGGCGTTGAATAGCCTTGAGAACGTCGATTGCTTTTGGGCCGCGGTGGGCAGCCAAGACGGTGTTGTCACCGTACCGGATCTCAACCCACGGCAAGAATACAATTTTGGCGGCGTGACGTTGCTCGGCGTGCAGGCCGGCGAACAGGTGCCATGTCTTACCCTCGACCGGTTCATTGCGCTGCCGAGGGTGAATGTGATCAAGATCGATGTTGAAGGCATGGAAGCCGACGTGCTTCACGGAAGCGAGCAAGTGCTAAGAAAGTTCAAGCCAATCCTGTATGTCGAGAACGACCGATTGGAGAAATCGGAAGCTTTGATGCGCCTCATCGCGGGGTTCGGCTACCGCATGTACTGGCATCTGCCGCCAATGTTCAATCCGAACAACTTCTTCTCGAGTAGCGAAAACAGCTACGGGGACATCGTATCGGCGAACTTGCTATGTTTACATCGCGATTCGGACATTCGCGTTAGCGACTTCCAAGAAATCGTCGACTTCTCCTTCCATCCCTGCCGTCCATCAGCGCCAGGCCCGCGGTGATCCTTCGCCAAAAGCGCTGCCACACGCGGGTTTGCGCTACTGGCGTGCGAGGAGTTCGGCATATCGCTGCGAATAGGAGGTGCCGCATTGCCGGTCATGTGCCGAGAGCACCACGTGGCACAGATCGAGCGAACCGTAGATCTCGTGCAGCAAGGCAGCCAGTTTGAGAAGCGCTTCGGGCTCCAGACGATCCAAGCGTGTCAAATCCGGCACGTAAACCGCGTCGCTCCACAATACCTGGCTCAGGGAAACGTTAGGATCGTTGTTCACCATCAACGGTTTGTAAGTGCGACCAGCCAAGCCGAGAAAGCGGTGGAACATGAAGCCGTGGCCGCGCAGCAACCGATCGACGTCCGCAAAGAGGGGCTGGTCCTCGTAAAGTGGAACGAACTCGACCTCGGACTGGATGATGAGGCACTGCTCGAGAGTCTTGCCTGCATGCGCCAGAATCTCCGCCTCGCTTCCCTGAGTATCGAGTTTGAGCAGATCGCACCCCTGCTCACGGATCTCGGGGACGTCGTCGCGTCGAACGGTGTCGACGTCCGGGGTTGCGACCACCTGCATGAGCTCGGCCAAGTTATTGAAAAACCTCGCGAACTTCAAGTTTGGCCGCAGCAGCGACGAGGTCATCCCGGTGTTTGTTACATAGAACTTACGTCGCTCACCATTCGCGATCGCGTAGGGCAGGTACCGTCGGCCTGGCCGACCGAGAACGTTCAGCTTTTCGCACTCCGCGGGTTGCGGTTCGAAACCGATTACGCGGAGCCGCCCAAGCTGGCACAAGCGCGCCAGTGGGTCAATTTGACCCTCCAGCAACATCGCCCCGATATCCACCGCCGTCATTGACGGCGGTATAACGATCTCTTCAAAGAAGAACATTTGTTCCAGCCCGTTTCGTGATCGATCTAAAGGTTCGCTGTTGGCCCGCTCGGCGGCGTCGACGACGATCTAAGCATCTGCCACAGCGCAGCCTCGACAATTGTACGCGAACGAGCATCTCGAACGTGGGAGAGGAAGGTCGGCCGTCGCCAGGGAACCATTGCTGTGAGGAAAGATCCGGGTAACGCTTCAGGGCCATCTCTAGATTTTGATGACCGGCGGCGTTGCCTTAGGCCGCCGATTTGCGAAACCACCCGAGACCAGCGTGTTGATCCAGAGCATCGCGCGCGTCAAGGCTCGCGTTGCGGCAGGTGGCCATCCTATTCCAGAAGAGAAAATCCGCGAGCGCTATCCGAGTGCACAGTTGAACCTCATCAAACTCATGCCGCACGTGGCATACATCAAGGTCTACGACAATAGCGCGGAGGCAGCCGCCGACGGCACCGTGCCGGACCCTGTGCTCGTGCTCGAGATGGAAAACGGCCAAGTCATGTCCCCTGCCCCCGATAATCTCAAGGCATTGCAGCGCGCACCGGAGTGGACCAAGCCCATTCTTGAGGCCGCGCTACGCGGCGGGCCGGCCCGCGACTGATCGAATGCAGGGGGTAAAGGCAGTCTTAGGATCGCGCGCCGCGATCGCCGAGTAGGAAGTAGTCACCGATTCCCTTGGTAGCTCAGACGGCTCGAGCAACCCCCTGCCGATCCAGCGACCGTAGCGCTAGCGCCTCGGTGATGTGTCCCACTTCGATCTGCGGACCTCCGCTCATATCGGCGATGGTGCGCGCCACCTTCAAGACTCGGTGGTAGCCGCGAGCCGACAAGCCGAGGTGCTGCATGGCGCGTTCCAGGACGCCCAAGCCGGCAGCGCTCGGCGTGCAGTAGCGCTCCACCGCCGCATTGTCCAAGTGGGCGTTGCAGGCCCCCTGGCGCTGTATCTGCAACTCTCGAGTCCGCATGACGCGAGCGGCGACCTCCGTGCTGGATTCGCGGCAGCTACTTGGCTCGCGCAGGCTCTTGAACTCTACGCGCGGAACGTATACATGCAGGTCCAGACGATCGAGCAACGGACCCGAGATCCGGGCGCGATACCGCTGCACTTGATCTCCGGTGCAGTGACATCTATCGTTCGCGTCGCCGAGATAGCCACACGGACAAGGGTTCATCGCCGCGATCAATTGGAAGCGCGCCGGAAATTCCGCCTGGCGCGCAGCACGTGAAATCGTAATCGCGCCTGCTTCCAGCGGCTCGCGAAGCACTTCCAGGACGTGCCTCTCGAATTCCGGCAGTTCATCGAGAAACAGTACGCCATTATGGGCCAGGGAAATCTCTCCCGGCCGGGGGTGGGCACCTCCGCCGACGAGGGCCACGGCCGAGGCCGTGTGATGCGGACTCCGAAACGGCCGCGCGCGCCACTCGCTCGGCTTCAGCGGACGGCCGGCAATCGAGCGCAAGGCCGCCACCTCCATCGCTTCCGCATCGTTCATCGGCGGAATGATGCCGGGCAATCGCTGCGCGAGCATGCTCTTCCCAGCCCCCGGCGACCCTATCAACAACAGACTGTGCTGACCCGCGGCAGCGATTTCCAGGGCGCGCCTGGCATGCAACTGGCCGCGCACGTCGCACAAATCGGGCAGCACCGTGCGTGCTACGGTAGGCGGTTCCGCTCGATATAACCCCAGACGGTCCGCGCCATCGAAATGAGCGCAAACTTCCAAGATGTGTCGCGCCGCCATCACCTCACAATTCTTGACCAGTGCGGCCTCCGCAGCATTGATGTGCGGCACGATTACCGGGTGCCGGGCGACGGAAGCGGCGAGGGCCGCCGGCAGCACCCCCCTCATCGACCGCAATTCACCGCTCAAGGATAGCTCGCCGTAGAGTTCACATCCTTGCAACTCGGATCGCGCGTCTGTCAGTTGACCGGATGCGCTGAGGATGCCGATGGCAATGGGGAGATCGAAACGGCCGCCTTCCTTGGGCAGATCGGCGGGGGCCAGGTTGACGGTAATGCGGCCAGACGGAAATTGGAAATCGGAGTTGGTGAGGGCCGCCCGCACGCGATCCTTGCTCTCCTTCACCACGGCCTCGGGCAGACCAACGATGTTGAAGGTTGGGAGTCCGGAGCCGATGTCGACTTCGACTCGCACCTGAGGTGCATCGATTCCGCGCTGTTCGCGGCTGAGTACCGTGGCGATGGCCATCCCTTGTCTCTTGAGTCCCTGACTGTTGAGTTTTTGTCGAGCGGCGCAGATAAACTTCCTTGCCGAGGAGTGCCGGCGAATCGACGAATACAAATGGCCATATGTTAGCTTGGTGAACGAACTGGTAACCGTGCGTAGCCTCTGCAAACATCGAATTAATCGCAGGTCCGTGTGCGCCGTCGCGCGGTCGATGTTGCCGTGGAATGCCAACGCCTCCTTGGCTGCCGTACCGTGATCGCCCTCGTCGTGAACGCATGAGTCGGATCACCATCGACGACGTTACCGAAGCGACTCGGAAGGTTCGATCCATGAGCCTGAGGGAGAAGGAAGCGTTAGCCGAGGAGATCCATCTGTGCCAACCGCATATGCTCGCCTCCTGCCTGGTTCAGTCGAAGCTCGGTGTTAATCCCGCCGCCGTAGAGTTCCTACTCAACATACTGCTCGTGTGCTATCAGTCCATGAAAGAGTCCGGTTTGCAGTGGTCTGTAATTACTGAAGATGAGCAGGAGCGCCAGATGCAACGATGGATCGGCGCTGTACATTTCGCGGAACGCGCGGTCGGGGCCGCCGGAGCGGACAACGCTCGAGAACAATACGCCAGTCAACATCCGGAGCAGCCACTGCTGGCATTTGTCCTCAGTGAAACGAACCAATGGCTACGCGAGATTTCCCAGGGTAACGGGGAGGCGGAGTCCGAGAAGTTCGTTATGATGGCATCCTTGAACTTGGTGAACTGCATCGCGGGTGCTCCCGTTCTGTCCGTGGCTCATGGGTAACACCTGGATCGTCGATATCCGGCATTATCTGAGCCCGGTCGGCGCGTTCGCCGACATGCCTTCCCGTGCAAGACTGCTCGCCGAGTACTTCGCCAGCATCGTCGTTGACGCCACCACCAATCTTGACGACGAACCCCGCGTCCGCTGTCAACGACGTCCGGGACGGCGCCGTTGGACCGGTATCGTGATGTCGTATCCGGCTGCCGACGACCTCGACCGCATCTACTGGTACTGCCCGATTTGCAACGACAGCGGATTCATTAGCGGCTGGCAAAACACGCTCTGGGACGGGTCCGCACCGAGCGATAGGGCTCATTAGACTGCGTCAACTACGCGCTTCCCTGATCGCTTGCTCATTTTGTGCTATTCGAATAGCACAGCCATAAAAAACGACCGGTGTAAGTCCCTGATTGTGGTGCGCCCGGAGAGATTCGAACTCCCGGCCTCCTGGTTCGTAGTCGCAAAGCTGATTTTATAGGTTCTTAATTTTCAACCACTTAGCAGGCCCGCCCTCACTTGAAATAGGCACCGTAGCGCACGAAAAGGCATCGAACGCTACGTTTTTGCTACGGTGCCCGGTGCCAGCGTCAGTTAGAATCGATTTATGGACAAGAAGCCGCTCGCGAGCACCAACCGTCACCTTCGCAATACTGCAGAATATCGCAAGGCGCTACTGACCAATGTTTCCAGTTCTACCGCGATTGAGACCGGCGATCGCGTTGCAGATATCTCAAGGAACCTTGCCAGGGACTTGGCAGACGAGAAGGTCACTTTCGCGCGGCCGGTGTCGCCGAAATAATCTGAGCAAATATGGCGCACATCGGGGCGTAATTGCGGTCAATGCCGGCCTGCACTGCCGCGAAGTAATTTTTCCGTTCGGCGCCTGCAATTGAACTGAAATCAAGCAGCGGAAGTCCAGCCTGCAGCGCCATCAGCGTCGAGAGCAAGCGGGCAATACGACCGTTACCGTCTCGAAATGGGTGAATCAGAACGAGTTCCACGTGCACCTCGGCGAGCGCGTGAGCAATCTCATCGGTATTTTGAAATCGACATGGCGTGCATCGCTTCAGCGCATCCGCTTCCAAGAGAGACATGAGCCGCTCGATCCGACTAGCGGCCGCAAATGGGAATCCGTCTTTCTGCATGTTGACCGATCGATACCGGCCGGCCCAGTCGTAAATGCCAACCAGCCAGCGCTCATGCATATGGCAGATGTCGTGAGCAAAAAATCGATGGTCTCGATCTACTTCGTTAATTAACCCATCCACTGTTCTAGCGAGTTCAGCAGTCTCCAAGCGATCCATTGCCGTCGGATCGACAATTCCACGCAGATTGCGCAATACGAGACCGTTCGATCCGGGCTCGAATTGTCCCTCCGACACCAAAGAATCGTCGTATCTATCGCTCACGCAGCCCGCTCATTGGCGAGCGCGTCCATGTGTCGTGTTGCCTCACGTAATTTTGTTACCGGATGCCTCATGAGGCATGTTACTGATTGGCCCGGTGGGAGATCGAGTGAGGCTACCGGAAGCGGGCGCTGTACCTACTCCGGACAGAGTTGGCCAGTTCCCCGCGCGCCGCATGCGTCATTCTTGCCTTCATGGTGCCTCCTAGGTTCCAAAGGCATCATGGTGGCACGGTCCGTCAGTAACATTTCAGGTGAGGCAACGACCCCGCGCGGTAACATTTTTTATGAGGCAATGCGACGGGCTGGGACGCAC
>Ga0179587_10000114_pt1 | contig 34772 bp, 35 predicted proteins | sample CZODoug2_1_08_16_FD_185932 | JGI IMG/M metagenome (GOLD analysis project Ga0179587, IMG submission 185932) | Vadose zone soil fungal communities from Angelo Coast Range Reserve, California, USA - CZODoug2_1_08_16fungal | ecosystem: Environmental > Terrestrial > Soil > Vadose zone | place: USA...
CTGGATCGTGCTTCACTAGGAGCCTGTCTGAGTATTTCACGTGAGCCGCGTTGGCAAGGAGAGGGAGCGGATGCAAGGCGCGCGGCGCCGCCCGTGGTGGTTACCACGGGCAAGCCGTGCAACGCCGCAGACGCCCCAGCGCACAGATCCGCTGGCACGGCCAAATACAATGGTTGCGCTCGAGCAAAGCGCCTTGCCAACCCTTCGGGACCGGGCAGATTTCCCCTCATCCATCGTTGTCGCCTCCTTATTGGGTCCAAGCCCAACCGCGTCGGCTCCGCCTCGACTGAGGGGAAATCTGCCACGGTCGCGGCCACGTGAAATACTCAGACAGGCTCCCCACCACCTTGGGGCCGCGCCGCGCCCTTTCAAGCGCCGCGCTGACGCCGGCGGGCACGGGGGTGTGCGGCGTCGTAGACTTTCGCCAGGTGTTGAAAATCCAGGTGCGTGTAGATCTGCGTGGTGGCAATGTCTGCATGCCCCAGCAGTTCCTGGACGCCGCGCAGATCCGAACTGGATTCGAGCAAATGGGTGGCAAACGAATGCCGGAACATGTGCGGATGCACATGCATCTCCAGGCCCATGCGCCGGGCCCAGGTATTCACGCGAAGCTGGACCGCGCGCGAGGTGAGACGCCGTCCGCCGCGGCCGATGAATACGGCGCCGCCGTCGCGCCTGGGTAGGGTGGCGCGCTCTCGCAGCCATTCCTCGAGGGCACTCACCGCCATGCGGCCGATCGGAAGGATGCGCGTCTTGCTGCCTTTGCCGTCGACGCGGACGGTACGATCCTTAAGGTCGAGCGCCGGCAAATCCAAGCCGACGAGTTCGCTCAAGCGCAGCCCCGAGGAGTAGAACAATTCCATCATGGCCTTGTCGCGTGTGGATAGCGTGTCATCGACCCGGAATTCAAGAAGCCTGCCCATCTGGTCCGCATCGAGGGTGGCCGGCAGGCGTTTCTTCGATCGGGGTGCACGCACGTCCTGGGCGGGGTTCAACCGGCTGCACCCTTCACGCACCAGGAACTCAAAAAAGGTTCGGATTGCGGACAGACGCCTTTGAATGCTGCGAGGGGCCAGGCCGGCGGTGTGCTCCGCCGCGGCAAACGCGCGCACCTGAAGGTTGTCGAGCGCGCGCCACTCGCGTATCCCGCGCCGCTCGCAGAATCGCAGCAGCTGCGTCAAGTCGCGCCGGTACGCCGCGCGGGTATGGCCGCTCATGCGGCGCTCGTGGGTCAAGTGCGCAACGAAACGGTCGATCCATGGGCGCAGGTCCGAGGTCACCACACAGGCGATGCTGTCAGCGGATGAGCGCGTAGGTCACGAGTTCGCCGATGCGCGACAGAAACTCAGTGCTCATCGCCGGATGAAACCGGTCCGCATCGCTCGCCCCGATTGCGAGAATGCCCAGTGCGCCTTTGGGTCCCAGCGGCGTCAACGCCACCGAACCGATCTCGATCGAGTCCTTCCCGAACAGGTAGTCGCGCTGCGCATCGCGGACTTGCCCGCAGCGCGGCTTGCCGGACTGCAATAGCGATTCGAACGTCTTGATGTCGGCGCCGGCCGGATCGTCCACGCGCAGGAATCGTCCCGCCGCCGCTTCCAAGGAGCGCGCCTCCTCGAGAAACAGCACCAGGACCGAGTGCATCGCGTCGAAATCCTCGCGCAAGGACGTCTCGACCGCGTTGATGGCTTCCAGCAGGTTGTGCGCCTTGATCAATCGTTGACTCAAGCGATGAATCCGATCGGCCAAAGCGTCGTTGGAGCGCGCTACATCCACGAGTTCCTTCAATTTTCGCTCGAGCGACTGATTGCGTTCCCGCAGGACCTCCACCTGCCGCTCAACGAGGCTCACCGTGGCGCCGGCGTCGCGCAGATGCGGCAGGCGCAATTTTGCGAGCAAGGGTCCGTTTCGCTCGAAGAAGTCCGGATAGGTCTGCAAATACTCTGCAACGTTCAAGTCGTTGAGGCCGTCTTGTTTGATACCGCGTGCCTGACTCGTTGTCATCGTTCAGCTCCCGTTCTTCACGTTAAATATCAATCGAACCGGTAAAAACCATGGTTGCCGGCCCCGTCAGCCAAATGTGCTGTCCCGGTCCGGACCAATTGACGATCGCGGAACCGCCCGGCAAGTCGACCCGCACCTCCGAATCCAGCAAATCGCGCTTTGCGCCGAAGGCGACGGCGGCGCAGGCCCCCGTGCCGCAGGCCTGCGTTTCACCCACACCGCGCTCGTGGACGCGCAACTTGATGCGTCTACGATCCACCACCTGCATGAACCCCACATTGGTCCTCTTCGCAAACAGCCGGTGCCGCTCGATAGTAGGCCCAAAGCGCTCCACCGGCGCGGATTTCACATCGGGTACGCGCAGTACCACATGGGGATTGCCCATCGACACGGCGCCGAACTCGATGTCGGCTCCGTCGATCTCGAGCGAATAAACCGGCATCTCTCCGCGCGCCTCCATCGGCAGCGAGCGCGGCTCGAAGTTTGGTATCCCCATGTCGACCGACACCATGCCATCTTCGCGAACGCGGGCGTGCACGACGCCGCCGGTACTTTCCATGGTCATCTCGCGGCCAAGTTCTGGCTGCCGTGAATACATCAAGGCTGCAACGCAGCGCGCGCCGTTGCCGCATTGCTCGACCTCGCTCCCGTCGGAGTTGAAAACGCGATAGAACACGCGACTGTGTGCTTCGCGCGGCGCTTCCAGCATCAGCGCTTGATCGAAGCCGATTCCCGTGTGCCGGTCCGCCAGAGCACGCAGTCTGTTCGAATCGACGGAATGACGCGCGGGCTGCGCGGCATCGAACACCAGGAAATCGTTGCCCAGACCCTGCATCTTCAAGAAATCGAGGCGCATGGGCGTGGAGCATACACTTTCGCCGCCCGCCAATCATTTTGTTAAGGGGGTTGCGCAACACTCACGCGAGTTTTACCTTACGGAAAACAACAACGCTGGGGGATTATGCGTCATATCATGGTTTTGAACGCGAAGGGTGGGTGTGGCAAGAGCACGCTGGCCACCAATATCGCCGTCTTCTTCGCCAAGGATGGTCATCAAGTCTGCATCGCGGACTACGACTCCCAACGAACGAGCCTGGATTGGCTGGCGCAACGTCCGGCCGATTTGCCGCCCATCAGCGGCGTCCCTGCTTACGAAGATGGTTTGCGAAACGTGGCGCGTTCCACCGATATTTTGGTGATCGATGCGCCGGCCCGCGTGCATGGCACCGAACTCAACGAACTGGTTCGGCGCGCGGAAACCATCATCGTCCCTGTGCTTCCATCGAGCATCGACATAAAGGCCTGTGCGCACTTCATGGCCGAGCTTCTGGAGATCGGCAAGGTGTCCCGCCGCCAGGCGCGATTGGCACTGGTCGCCAACCGGGTGCGCGAATACACCTTGATCTACGAAGAACTGGATCAGTATCTCTCCAAGCTCAAAGTCCCGTACCTAGGGTGTTTGCGCGAGGCCCAGAATTACGTTCGTGCGTACGCGCGCGGCATGGGCGTGCTCGAACTCCCGGAGTATCTGGCGGCTTCAGAGTGGAAACAATGGGAACCCATCGGCGAGTGGCTGCTAGCCAAGCGAAGCCAGCCGTAGGAGCCCACGACCCGGGCGGTCACAAGCTCGCCCGGATGCCCGCATCGAGATCGCCAAATGCCAGCGAGACCCCGAGCTCGGCGAGCATGCGTCGGTTGTCGACGCGGCGGGATTCGCGCAGATATGACCATGCGTGCGTCCCGAACGTTTTCCGGGCCTCCGACAGGCTGACGAGAGGCGGGGGCGGCAGGTTGCCGAGCCGGGCCACCCGTCCGAGGTAGGCCGTGAGACTGTCGTCGGTGCCATCCGTTATATTGTAGATGCGTCCATCGGCGGTCGCCGCCCTGCCGGCCGCGACGCATGCGGTCACCAGGTCTTCCACGTGAATGCGATTGCTCGGCGTGGCTTCGCGCGGGTCGATGGCCGGTTCTCCGCGGCGCAGCCGGTCGACAGGCAGCCGCCCCGGCCCGTAAATACCCGATACTCGCAAAATGCACCACGATACCGCATGCGAGTCCGCCCATTCGCGCAGGCTGGTCTCCGCGGCGAGCCGGCGCACGGCGCGCTCCGACTGGGGCGCCGGCGGCGTGTCCTCATTGACGGCGGCGCCGCCCCGATCGCCGTACACGCCGGTGGTGCTGAGATAAACGAATCGCCGGGGCGTGCCGACGATGTGCTCGAGCAGTCGCTCGAGCCTGAAATCCCGATCGCCCGCGGGCGCGGGGGGTACTGCGTAGTAGGCTACCTGTCCGTCCAAATCGATCATGGCGGGCGCCTGATCCAGGTTCAACGGGATCGATTCAGCGCCGATGGCCGCAATTTGCCTGAGACTTTCGGCTCGAGACGCGAAGCCGCGGACCCCATGCGTCAACGATAGCCAGCGCCCCGCCAGCCGCAACCCGGTATAGCCGCAACCGACGATGGAAACCGAGTCACGTAGAATGCTCAAACCGGCTCCTTAGGTGCTCGATGAGGAAACAGCGTGCGGGTGAGTCTATCCAAGTCCGATAGGAGTTTCAGCGTGGCGCCGGATCGGCCGGTGCTGGCCGCGGCGCTCGATGCCGGCCTAAATCTGCCGCACAGCTGCAAGGGCGGCAACTGCGGCGCCTGCCGCGTCCGCCTCCTCGAAGGCGAAGTGAGCTATCCGAACGGCCGGCCGCTCGGTCTCTCCGACGCGGAGGTGGCCGACAGTTTCATCCTGCTGTGTCAGGCGCGGGCCGTCAGCGATCTACGCATCGAGGCTTTCGAATTGAGCGCACCGGGCAGCTCGGCCATCAAGCGCTTACCCGGCCGCATCGTCCGCTCGATCCCGTTATCGCATGACGTCCTGGGCGTGTTCCTGCGCCTGCCCCCCGCTGAAGATTTTGATTTCCAAGCCGGTCAATACGTCGACGTGATGCTGCCCGGAGGACGCCGGCGCAGTTTTTCGATCGCATCACCGCCGCATGATTCGCGACTGCTCGAACTGCACATTCGGCGGGTCCAGGGCGGTGAATTCACCGAACCCTTGTTTGCCGACCCGGATGTTCATCGCGAGCGCGGCATGCTGCTGTCGATCGAAGGCCCGCTGGGACAGTTCGTGTATCGACCGGCGGACGCCCCCATGTTGCTGGTCGGCGGCGGCACGGGCATCGCGCCCCTCAAGAGCATCGTGAGGCATGTGATCGAAAACGATTTACGGCGGCGCATGATCTTGTACTGGGGCGTGCGCAGTGAACGCGATCTCTATGCGCATGGTGAGCTCAAGGAACTGGAGCGGCGCGCGCCGGCGTTTCGCTACGAAGCGGTACTGTCCGAGCCGAGCGCCGCTTGGGCCGGCCGCCGCGGATGGGTGCACGAGGCCGTGTTGCACGATTTCGAACGTCTCAGTGCGACCGACATCTACGCGAGCGGCCCCCCCGACATGATCGCCGCCGTGCGCTCGGAATTTGCACGGCACGGTGCCGATCCTGCACGGCTGTTTTTCGACTCGTTCGACTATGCGCCGGATACACTCGAGCGCCAGCGCACGACGGCCGCCACCAAATCCTGATCCTCGGCCGTGCTCGCCCTTAGGATGGGTCCCGACACGCCGCGCTCGCGCAACTCTTGAGCCACGCGATCGCCGGGCACCAGCCAATGGACGCGATCGAGGTCGCGGCGCAGGGCCGGAGTCGCGATATCGAGCAGGCCGGCGGCGATCTCCACACTGGTCGCGGTGACGACCTGGATCCTGCCGGCCGCAAATTCACCCTCCAGCGCCTCGAGGGTCGCGGCACTGTGCGAGGCGAGCTCGCGTTTGTAGACGTCGGCGACGACGACTTGCGCGCCCCGGTGGGTGAGCTGCGTCTCGAGCAGATTTCGCCCATTCGTGCCCTTGATCAGCAAAATGCGCCGGCCCGCGGGGTGCGCGAGAACGGGGTGCAACAGCAAGCTCTCGGAATCGAATCCACCGCGTGGGCTGACGGCCACGCGATAGCCCGCTTCGCCGAGTGCCCGCGCGGTGGCGGGACCGATCGCGGCAAGCATGACGTCGCGCCTCTTATCGAGAAGCGGACTACCGAACCGCACCGCGTTGGCACTCGTGAATATGACGAGGTCGAAAGCTTCGATGGCGCCTACCGCAAGCCTCAAGCCTGATGCGTCTGCCGCAGGCCGGATGTCGATGACCGGCAGCCGCAGGGCAAGCGCGCCGGCCGACTCCAGCAGGCGGCACAGCGGCGTTGCTTGCTGCTCGGGGCGAGTTACGAGGACTCCGACGCCTTGCAACGACTGCGCTTGCAACGGCTGCATGTCTAGGAGCCTGTCTGAGTATTCCACGTGGCCGCGACCGCGGCAGATTTCCCCTCAGGCAAGGCGGAGCCGACGCAGTTGGGTAATGACCCAATAAGGAGGCGACAACGCCGCATGAGGGGAAATCTGCCCGGTCCCGAAGGGTTGGCAAGGAGAGGGGCGTCTGCGGCGTTGCACGGCTTGCCCGTGGTACCCACCACGGGCGGCGCCGCGCGCCTTGCAGCCGCTCCCTCTCCTTGCCAACGCGGCTCACGTGGAATACTCAGACAGGCTCCTCGGGGGTGCGTAGCCGCTCTAACAGCGCGCGCGCGCCGGCAGATAGCACGCGATCCGCGAGTTCCTCGCCCAGGGCGCGGGGGTTCTCGGCGCCGCCCGTAATGGAGTCGCGCAACAGCCGCGACCCGTCGGGCTCCGCCACCAACCCGTCGAGCGTCAACCGCTTCGCATCGAGTGTCGCGTAGGCGGCGATCGGCGATTGGCAGCTGCCGCCGAGCCGTCCGGCGAAGGCCCGTTCGGCATCCATGGCGGTGCGGGTCACCGGGTCGTTCAACCCCTGGAGCAGCGAGCGTGAATTCGCATCGCCGTCGCGGCATTCGATGCCGATGATCCCCTGGCCCACCGCGGGCAGGCATTCGCGAGCGCTCAAGCGTGCCGTGATTCGGGATTCCCACCCCAATCGGATCAGACCGGCGCAGGCCAGGATGATGGCGTCCAACTCGCCGTCGTCGAGTCGCCGCAACCGGGTATCCACGTTGCCGCGCAGCGCTTCGATCCGCAAATCCGGGCGCGCCGACAGCAGCTGCGCCTGGCGTCTCAAGCTCGATGTCCCCACCCGCGCTCCCTGGGGCAGGTCTTCGAGCCGCGTCGCCTGCGTCGTGATCAGGGCATCATGGGGGTCCGCGCGCTTCAGAACCGCGGCAATCGCAAACCCGGAGGGTACATCACTCGGCACATCCTTCATCGAATGCACCGCGATGTCGGCGCGATGCTCTTCGAGCGCCGTCTCCAACTCCTTGATGAACAGTCCCTTGCCGCCGATGGCGGCCAAGCTTCGATCCTGAATGCGGTCGCCCTTGGTGGAGATCGGCACGAGTTCGATCTCGAGACCGGCATGGGCCTGACGCAAGAGACCGGCTACGTGCTCGGCCTGCCACAGGGCGAGTTGACTCTTGCGAGTTGCAATTCTAAGTGGCGTCGCCGAATTGCTCACTTCGAATCCGTCGGCACTTTGGGAAACAGTGCGGATTTCAGCCGATAAATAGACGATATGTCCTCGTCGCCGAAGCCGGCTGCGATCAGCCGCTCATACTCGTGCAGCGTGGATTCGACGACGGGCAGCACCGCGCCGCGCTTCGCGGCCATGTCGCGGCAAATGCGCAAATCCTTGTCGTGCAGGCGCACGCGAAAACCGGCCGGAAAATGATTGTTCGCCATGAAGGGCGCTCGATTCACGAAGTACCAACTGGAGCCCGCACCTTTACCCAATGTCTCGATCAGCCTTTCAAGCGGCAGCCCCTCCGCATGGGCGAACGCCATTGCCTCGCCCACGGCCTGGATGATCCCGGCGCACATGATTTGATTGGTGGCCTTCGCCGCCTGCCCGGCGCCGCTCGCGCCGAGATAGGTGATGGTCTTTCCCAGCTTCTCCAATATGGGCAGGGCGCGCCCGAAGACGCTCTCCTCGCCGCCGGCCATGATGGCGAGAGTGGCATTGCGGGCGCCTTCGACGCCGCCGCTCACCGGACAGTCGAGGAACCCCACGCCGAGAGCCGCAAGATGATCATGCATCTCGCGCGCCGTCGCGGAGCCCACGGTGGAACAGTCGATGACGATCATGTTGGGGGTCAAGCCCGCATCGAGGCCCGCCACTACCGCACGTAAGTCATCGTCCGCGGAGACGCAGATCACCACCGCTTCGCAGTTGCCGGCCAGTTCCGCGAGACTCGCGAACGCGTGGCACTTCAATTCCTCTGCGAGGGCCGTGGCTTTGCCGGCGGTTCGATTCCAAACGCCGGTAAGAAGGCCCGATCGATGAAGATTGCGCGCCATGTGCGCGCCCATGGCGCCCAATCCGACTAAGCCAGTTTGCATACGCGATCCACGTTGGATTTAGGGATCGCAACTGTAAGGCTTTGCGCCCTAAGGGGCAAAGTTCAATCCGAGGCGCCTACGTCTGGCCGCTGCCCGCCTAGGACGGGCTATTGCAGATGGTGTCGATGTCGCGCTTGGCATTGAGGCGTTCGGCATCGATTTCTTCGGATGTCAGGTATTGACGTTCGCCGTCGGCGCCGGCCTTGTAGAGTTTGCGGCCCTCGATCAAATTCTTGTAGCGCGCCTGCGCGTCGGCGCATTGTTTTTCCTTGGCCTGCGCGACGTCGTCGTCGACGGCTTTCTTGGTGCCGTCATCTTGAGCGTTTTTGACCGGCCGCGAAGAGCTAGCCGAGGCCACCGTCGGCCGAGCCGGCTCCGATCGCGCACTGCGGTTGTTGCCGAGTCCTTCTACGATCTGTGCATGGACTCCATCGGGCGGCCGGTCGCCGTACTGCACCTTGCCTTGCGCGTCGATCCACTTGTACACCACTGCCGACGCCAAACCGGACCAGGCCAGCAGCACGGCGCACAACAGAACGCGTTTCATGTTCAACACCCTCAGTTTGAGACTTACAAAGCGCGCGACCCAGCCTCTCCGGTACGAATTCGCACGGCCGACCCAAGATCGGCTATGAAGATTTTTCCGTCACCGATCTTTCCAGTCCGCGCCGTTTCAATGATGGCTTCGACCACCCGATCTACCTGGTCGTCGTCCACTGCCAGCTCGAGTTTTACCTTGGGCAGGAAGTCGACCACATACTCGGCCCCTCGATAGAGTTCAGTGTGGCCCTTTTGACGCCCGAAACCCTTGACCTCTGTCACGGTAATGCCCTGAACCCCCACTTCAGCCAGTGCGGATCGCACATCGTCGAGCTTGAAGGGTTTTATGATGGCGACGACCATTTTCATGCGGGCAAACTCCTTTGATCGATTACGGTAGCAGTCTAGCAGCGGTTTTGACCATAATTTGCTGCGTTGCGGCATGGAATATTGGTATTTTCTAATGTATAAACGCGTAGCGTCTTGCGTCGGGCGCGCGAATATAAAAAACGGCGCGGGTTCTTTACGGAAACCGCGCCGCCGGGATATCGCACCGACGGGGGAGTTGGCTGGCTTGCCGGCGCGAGATGCTCCTAAATCGTCAGATGTTTCTGGCCTCGCTCGACTACGGGCGAGGCCTCTGAGATCCTCGCCTGTAATCGTCTAAATCTTCTAAATCGCATCGGAACCCGTTTCCCCGGTCCTGACCCGTAGCGCCTGCTCGAGCTCCAAGACCCAGACTTTCCCGTCGCCCGGTTTTCCGGTCCTCGCCACGTTGCAAACCGCCTCCATGACCTGCTCCGCTATCGAATCGTCTACGGCGAGCTCGATCTTCGCCTTGGGTAAAAACTCTACGCTGTACTCGGCGCCGCGATAAATTTCGGTATGACCAACTGCTGTTCCGTAGCCGTGAACTTCGGTGACCGTCACTCCCTGGATGCCGATATCCGCCACCGCTTGTCGAACTTCATCCACCTTGAACGGCTTGATCACTGCGGTGATGAGCTTCATGCATTTATCCCCGCTCACGCCGTTTAATCGAGCAGCCTCCAATATCACTTGCGCGTACTATTGCTCTGAACAATGCAGCTTCCATGCCAGGCCGGCCTGGTCGATGGATCAATAACTTGCGCATTAGTGGTCGCATTGGCGCACCCGTATAGTGCGAAATGCGGTTCGGAGCGCATTAACGCAGTGCGATTCGGGGCAATTTCGGAGGTATCTCATGAGTTTCCTAGATTCGACCAGCTTGGACGATCTGGCCCGACGCCTCGCCGACGCGGTGCCCGAATCCGTACGCAGCTTCGGGCGCGATTTGGAGGGCAACTTTAAAGCCGTACTGCAAGCTCAACTTAGCAAGCTCGATCTGGTCAGCCGCCAGGAATTCGACGTTCAAGCGGCTCTTCTGGCGCGGACGCAGGCCATGCTGACCGCGCTCGAGGCGCGGTTGAAGGAACTCGAAACCAAACTTACGCCGCAATAACCGGGAGCCCCTTTGCCTGGCATCCGCGATGGACGAGAAAGCGGTAAGCACCGTCCTGAGCCGAGCTCCAGCCGGCCTGTCGGCCCCATTGGTCCGTGTCGAAGTGCACCTAGGGTCCGGCCTGCCTGCCTTTTTCATGGTGGGACTTCCCGAGACTGCGGTTCGAGAAAGCTAAGGAGCGCGTGCGCTCTGCGTTGTTGACGGCGGGATTTAGTTTCCCTCCGGGACGCATCACAGTCAATTTGTCTCCCGCGGATTTGGCAGTCTCAAAACTCGGATTGTCCGCGCGCGCCTTTCATCGCGTGCTGAAACTGGCGCGAACCTGTGCGGATCTGGCACTGGCGCCGGATATCGGCACGAACCACGTATCCGAAGCCGTCAAGCTCCGGGCGCTGGATCGAGTTATTTGTTGAGCGACACCATGTAGTCGACGGCCATGCGAATGGTCCCATCGGGCCAGGTCGAGCCGCCGCGCGGCGGCATGCTGCGGATGCCGGAGATGGCGTGCGTGTAGAGCACATCTTTCCCCTGCTGGATCCGCGGTCCCCATGCCGCATGGTCCCCCACTTTCGGCGCCCCGTTGATCCCGGCACCGTGGCAGGCGGTGCACACTTGGGTAAATGCCTGCTCGCCGGTGGTCGGAACATCCGCCGCCGCGCCGGCCTTCGGCGCCGACAACGCGGCCAGCGCGCTATTGTCCTGTCCCGCAATGGCCACGTGCGCGAACGGTGCTATGTTTTGCTCCACCTGTTTGACGAGCAGCGGATCCGACAGCACATGCTCGCCCTGGGTATCTTTGCCGACGACGCGCGCGACCCCGAACAGCACGATTGCAAACAAAATGAGAACTCCGAGTACCACGCTAAAGGAATTGAAGAAATGGGTATCTGACGATTCGGACTTGGACACTGTAACTCACTGAATATCTGGAAAAAAAGATGCGGAAGCGGCGGCAGTATAGCGATAGCCGGCGGTTCACGGAATAGCCGGCGTCGCCTAAGCGCGCAAAAGAAGGTACCCGATGGGAATCCTGTATTACACCCGGCATTTCTCTTTGTTGGCTTGCCTGGCAGCGGTCCTGGCCGCGACCCGTGGGTGGAGTCCTGCGATCGGCGTCGTGGCTGCTTATGGGATCTATGGCGCGCTGCATGCGTCGACGCTCGCCGTCACGCTGCGCGCGCAGCCGCCCGCCGGGCGTAGAATGCGGTTCGTCGTCATCGCCGCTTCGCTCAGCATGTTGAGTGTCGCTCTCGGTCTGTGCGCGAGCCGCATCGTCGGCGGATCGACGGGAATGGCGCAAACCGCGCTGCTTCTGTCCATGTCGTCCGGGATCGGAGCCGCAGCCTATGCGACTCTCATCCGGCGATTTTTCGGAGCGCACCTGACGCTTTCCGCAATCGTCACGGTCGTTCTCGGCTGCATCGTCGCGACGCTTGCGGTGCTGGTATCGGGGATCTATCTGAAGGCCGGAGGATTGTGGGTGGCGATATCGTGGTGGTTCGCGATGTCGCTGGGTCTGTGGGTTCACGATGGGCGAAGGGGGTGGCGGTGAGCGGAACGGCCACCCACCGGCGGCCGAATTTCATCCTGCAAGTGGGCACGGATCCATTAAGATGACGGCTGCGCTGGGGAGAAATTCTGCGTATGAGGCCGGTCGGCGGTGCCGCCAGTCGGGAGTATCGGTGAAAGTTCTATTAGTCGTCGTCGCGTGGTGTTTGTTGTTCGTACTTTGCTGGCCGCTCGCCATCTTGGCCATTCTACTGTGGCCGCTACTGTTGCTGTTGTCATTGCCGTTTCGCCTGCTCGCGATCGTGTTCGAAGCGCTGTTTGCCCTGGTGAAGGCAGTGCTGCTCCTTCCGGCTCGGCTGCTCGGGTACCGCGACCGCCCGTCGGCGCGGGCTCGGTAGAGTCGACCGCCGCCCGATGATCCCCGCTCGAGAGTCGCTTGCCCTGTTGCGGGACGGAAATCTACGGTTCGTGGCCGATGTCAGAAGTCACGATACTTTGCCGAGCAGGGCGCGGCGCATTGAATTGGCAGCCGGTCAACAGCCCTTTGCCGTCATCCTTGGATGTTCCGATTCCAGAGTGCCGGTGGAAATCGTCTTCGATCAGGGACTGGGAGATTTATTCGTCATTCGCGTGGCCGGCAACATCGTTGCGCCGTCGCAGGTGGGAAGCGTCGAGTTCGCCGCGGAACAGTTCGGGACACGATTGGTCGTCGTGTTGGGTCATTCGCGGTGCGGCGCCATCGAAGCGACCTTGGAGCAGCTGCAACGGCCCAAGGAAAACCAATCACACAACCTCCATTCGATCGTCGACTTGATACGGCCGTCGGTCGAGGATCTGCTGGCAACGGACCTGAGACACAATCTGGACGAATTGATCCATCAGGCAGTCCGCGCGAATATTCGCGCCTCCGTGAATCACTTGCGGCACGGGTCGGAAATCATCGAGCAGCTCGTTCGCAACCAGGGGCTGCTCGTCGTCGGCGCGGAGTATTCGTTGGAAAGCGGCGTCGTCGATTTTTTCGATGGAGTTCCCAAGGAGGGCTCGGACTCCCGCGTGAGACCATGACGATAACCACAGAAGCATTCAATCAACGCGGCGTCGGGAAATTTCCCGGACTTGTCGGGCTCGTGTTCACCCGCTCGGGCGGCACGGAGATCGAAGCCGAGTTCAGGGTGCGCCCCGAACTCATGGCGCCCAACGGTTTTCTCCACGCCGGCAGCATCGTCACACTGGCCGACACCGCCTGCGGCTACGGCTGCTACGCCAATCTGCCGACGGGCGCCACGGGATTCACAACCCTCGAGCTCAAGTCCAATCATCTGGGAACGGCGACGGATGGCACCGTCGCATGCCGGGCAAAGGCCGTGCATCTGGGCAGAACCACGCAGGTCTGGGATGCGGTGGTGACCCACAAGGAGTCCAATAAAACGATCGCGCTGTTCCGCTGCACGCAAATGATTCTCTACCCGAAGTGAGTGGCCGCGACGCGAAGTGAGCGGCCGCGACCGTGGACCGTCGCGCGGCCGCACCAGGGCGCGGACTGGACGCAAGTCGGTCGCGGCGAGTAGTATCGCCACCCCGTACAATGCGCCTGTAGCTCAGCTGGATAGAGTGTCGGCCTCCGAAGCCGAAGGTCCCGAGTTCGAATCTCGGCGGGCGCACCACTAACTTGGCAGGCGCACCACTTACTTCAATCACCGTGTGCTTTATCATCCACGTCGTGCCGGAGCAGGGGCGGACTAGCTGCATATATCGCCCATCCGCGCGACGCGCGTCAAGGAATCAAACTGCCCAATTTGGTGGGAAATGCGCCGCGCCATTTGATTATTTTTCCGCGCTGTCTATCACGCTGCGATATTCGGCCACACCATACGCGAGGAGTCTCTGATGGCGGAAGGTTTGTTGGGCGGTGTACTTGGGGACGAGGAACACAAACCCGAAGTCGAGGCTCCTGAGGCTCTGGCCAGTGCCGAGGCCTTCGCAGCGGCGGTAGCCGCCAAGCTGTCAGGGAACGATCCCGGAGTCTGTCGGAAGACGGAGGAATTCTTAAGCGAGCAGACTCAGCTATTGAAGGTGCAGCGGGAGCACCTCAAGGACGAACACGAGGCGCGCCTCCACTATTTACGCGGCCAGGCTCGCGAGGTGGATATCCGTCGCTTCGGCCTGCGTCTGCGCATCGGCTTCCATCTGTTTGTCGCACTCGTCGCGACGGCAATCGGAATCGGTGCGGCCGTGATGATCCGCGATGCGGTGACCTCCCGTCGCGTGGTCATCGACCCTTTCGATATCGCGCCGAACGTCCCCGCCCAGGTTCCCGGCGGAAAGATCGTCGCCGGCGCTCTCCTCGACGAGCTCAGCCGTCTCCAAGATGCCACCCGCAGCGATGTACAAAGGCTGGACTTGTCCAATGCCTGGGCGAGTCAGGTCAAGCTGGAGGTGCCCGAGACCGGGGTTTCCCTGGGCGAGCTCTCGCGTCTCCTCCGGGTGCGTTTCGGGCACGACGTGCATATCGAGGGCGACCTCATCGAGACTCCGGCGGCGGGCCTCGCGCTGACGGTTCGCGGCAGCGGCATACCGCCAAAGACCTTCAGCGGGTCGGCCACAGAGCTCGAGAAACTCACGACGCAGGCGGCCGAGTACGTCTACTCGAAATCGCAACCGGTGCGGTGGGCCTATTACCTGCAGAATGCCGGACGGCGCGGGGAGGCGATTGCGTTCTGCCGGGCGGCGCTCGGCAGCGCCAGCAAAGACGATCGCCCGTACTTGCTGAACGTGTGGGCCAATTCCATCGACAGCACGGGCGGCTCGGCGCGCGAGGCGCTGGCGCTCTATCGGACGGCGCTCAAGCTCAAACCGGACTACTGGATCGCCCACAACAATGTCATGAATTCCCTCTGGCTCGCTGGTGATGAGGAAGGCGCATGGCGCGCCGGAGAGGTCATGCGCAAGGCCGCAGGCGGACGCCCCGGACGGGCGCGTGATCTCTATTATCAAAACTGGGACACGCTCACGTGGAACCTGGGGCCATTGCTCGCTAGCAACGTCGCCGACGCCGAGGCCAACGCCGGAGTGGGGACATCCTTCACTACGGTCGGGCCGTCAATCGCCGACATCCACGCGCGATTGCACGATCCGGAGGCCGCCGAACTTGCGCTGAAGACGACCCTGGAAAATCCCCGCGATCCAACCATCGGCGCGCTGACCCACTTCGTGCTCGGCCGCTTGGCGGCCGAGGCAGGCGATGCGGGCACAGCGGCGACCGAGATGGAGGCGTTCGGAGCGGCCTTCCCAGAACCCGCCGTGGTCACCAACTACCCCGGTTACAACTGCTGGATCGCGCCCGCCGAGGAAGCCGCAGGACACCCGGATAGGGCCGACGCGGTACTCAAGACCGCCGGCACGTTCGTGGATTGCTACCGCTTCCGCGCCGACATTCTCGATGGCCGTGGCGACTGGGTGAGAGCGCAAAAGGCATATGCAGACGCAGTGGCGCTCGCCCCGGATCTACCCGCTGCGTATTACTCCTGGGGCGTTGCACTCATGAAGCATACGGATCTCGACGGCGCAGCGGCGAAGCTTGCGGACGCGAACCAGAAGGGTCCGCACTGGGCAGATCCCCTGAAAGCGTGGGGCGACGTCCTCGCGAAGCGCGGCCACGCAAAAGAGGCGCTCGTCAAATACGACGAGGCGCTCAAGTACGCGCCCAATTGGGCGGCCCTCACAGAGGCGCGCGCGGCGGCGGCGAAGCGGAAGACTTGAAGTGACGCTTGCCTCATTGGGCTGCGGACAGCATTCGTGTGTTCCGACGTTTCTAACTGCCCGGCGCGCAGCCCTTCATCGCGTCGTCCAACTCGATGCGCGTGATCGTCCCCCCGTGATAGTCGGTGAGCCAGATGGCGCCGTGACCGATGCCGAGCGAGTCTCCGCCGGGTCCGCTCCACTGGCAGAGCAGCGTGGTGGTGGTTGCATCAACCACCGAGAGGGGAACCTTGACCATCGTCGTCCACACCATGCCGAGACCGAAACTGATGTCGCCACCGTGACCGGGCGTTCCCAACGCGATGGTCTTGGCGCTCTGGTTGGATGCGGTAGGGACGCGAGTCAGAGTTCCATCGCCCTGATTGAGGGTCCAGACCGCACCCGCGCCGGCGGTCAGGAATCTGGGACCGGGTCCGGTGCGCACGCTTCCGAGGACGGCACCCGTGGCGGCATCGACGCTCGTGACTTCGGACCCTTCGGCGCGCGTTACCCAGATTCTGCCCTCGCTGTAAAACGGGTTGTAAGAGCCCGACGGCACCTTGATTGTTTGACGGAGCGCACCCGAAGCGGGATCGATGCGCGCGAGCGATCCTTTCTTGTCGACCACCAGCCATATGCTGTCCGGACTGGTTGTAATGCCGCCCTCGCCTGCTGCGGGACCCACGCGGAAGATGCTTACTACCTTGTTGGAATTCAGGTCTATCTGCGCCAGCGTCGCGACCTTGCCGCACAGCGGAATCCAGAGGCTGCCGAAGCCGGTAGCCAACCCGGAACAGGGTTCACCGCGAAGCGTTACGGTCGCAACACGCTTGTTGGTCTTCGGATCAATCCGGTGTACGGCATAGGGTCCGCTGCTGCCCACCCACACGGAGTCCGGGGTGATCGCAACCCAGTCGGCGGTCTTCGCCAGGTGCAGGGTCGCTGTTGGGGTCAATTCGCGTATCTCTTTGCGGAGCACTGCGGCCGTGGCGGCGGGCTGTATGCCCGTGGCCGAAAGACAAAGGGCGAGTAGCGCTGCACTTCGCCAGGCCGTGCGCCAAACTCTAAGATGCTTTCCCTGGCAGGACCCCATGTGTTTTTAGAGTATGACGTTTTGACGTTGCGATCTCTATAGCGTCAGAACGTCATGAAAAAAGCAACACGGGAGACCCATCAGCCGCCGCCGCCCCAAGGTCGCGGCCACGGCCACGGCCACGGCCACGGCCCCGCGACCGCGTCGGCTACTTCGCGCCGATCCCGCCGTTGCCGAGAACGGCTTCCATGGGTTTTGACGGTCTTCCGAACGCATCGGTGCCGGCCGCATGCGGCGTGAGGTGAAGGCCCCGTGCAACTCCGCCCAAGGAGGTCCACAACACTTGATCGAGCAGACCGCGCGTGGCGCCGCCGCGGTTCATCAGTCGGCTCGTCCATTGCAGCGAAGGATCGCCCCTCTTCCCGGCTTGCAGGGAAACGCTGCTGCCGCCGGTCTCCCACAGCGTCACCACACGGACGCGGTCGCGTGATCGATAGTCCGACAATCGTTGCCACACCGTCGTGCCGCGCAACATGGGCGCGTCTTCCGCGTCGGCGAGACGGGAATCCTTTTCCAGTATCGAGTGTCCGCGCGGACGAAACTGCGCCGCCGAAAAGGATTTGAATTCAGGCAGGTCGACAGCCTGGTAATTCGACGGAACAGCCGGGTAGCTCGAGGGCAGCGGCAGCACGAATGCGCGAGTGGGCGTGAATTCCCGTGCGACGTTGAAGTCCGGTTTCGCCGCATTGACCGTCGGCGGAACCTGCTCGCCCGCCAGCGCTTCGGAGGTGTGCACGATGGTGAGAATCGCAAATCCCACGAGCATCCGGTCGCACACGCCGAAATATCGGGTGGTGCGGCCGCCAGCCTGCGCATCATCAACTGCGCAAAAATTCACTTCCATGGATGAGTGTTGCATCATGCCCTCAACGACACGAGCAGCATCCTCCAATATTGCGGTCGGGGAGCGCGGCATACGTCACAAATTTGCGCCAAGTCGGCGTGCACCGCCAGCGCGTCAAAACATAATCACGTTGGATTCCGTGTTATGTCTTGTCGGGACCCTGCAGGCTGGGGCGGGCACTCTCCCAGTGGCGGCCGTCGAACGGAATTATCGACATTGATTCGACGGTTTCGCTATCGATGCAGCGCGCGTTCACACTCACGCCATCGGGGTGCGACCGCGGAGTATAAAAAGATTTCACGCCGCAATGGGAACAGAAGGTGTGCTTCGCGACACCGGTGTTGAAGGTGTAGGTGGTCAAATCGCCGCGGCCGGAGACGAGCACGAATTGATCCGCCGGAACGATCAGATGCAGGAAACCGGACTTGCCGCAGATCGAGCAGTTGCAGTCCGACACCTCGAGCCGCGCGGGCGCCGTCACTTCGAAGCGGACTCGGCCGCAGTGGCATCCACCTGAATGCTTAACCACGAGCTGAGTCATGCCGCGCGCCGGTCAGTGTTTGTGTTCTTGGACCGCAAGGTCGTCCACCAAGGAAAGCAAGCGCTCCGGAGCGCCCGCCGAGCGCACATCCGCCACGTACTTACCATTGACGACGAATGTCGGCACGCCTTCTATCCGATAACGCAGCACGAGTTGATCGGCTCTTTGCAGCGCGGTCTCCACGGCGAAGGACTGGCTGGCCTTCTTGAACGCGTCTTCGGATATTCCGAATTTCTTTAAGAAAGCGGCCTGAAGACGCAGCGCCCCGGCGGTATCGTTTGGATCGGTTGCGATCAAGGGATTGTTGTTGGTGTGTATCTCCTTGAAGACTTCGCCATGCAATTGATCGAGCTTGCCCATGCTCTCCAAGGTGTAATAAAGGCGCGCCGTCGATCGATGTCCTTCGCTCCACATCACGGGCACGCGCGAGAAGGTGATGTAGGCAGGTTTGGTCTTTTTCCACGACTCGACCAGCGGGTCGATCGCATAGCAGTGCGGGCAGCCATACCAGAAAAACTCGAGCACCTCGACCTGGCCCGCTGGAACCGAAGTCGGTTGACCGGGAACCAAGCGCGTGTAATTGACGCCTTCCTGCCATAGCGGAGGAGGTGTGGTGGTGGCTGCGGCCGTGGCGTTCGACGTGGTGGCCGCATCGTGGAGGCGACCGCCGCCAACAGCGGATTATGCGTGCCGGTGTCGCCGGTGGTTTCCTCAACCGTTTCGGACCCGTCTTCATTGGGCCGGGTGATCTTGCTCGGTCGAGGGGCAAGTCCGGCGTCCTGGCGTTGCGTCGCCGTGGCGGTCGGAGCCGCCGTGTCCGCCGGCGGCGCCAGGGCCGTCGTCGGGGTCGCGGCAGTTTGGCGCCGATCATCCGACGATTGCTGTTTGCCGCAGGCGCCCAGGGCGAGTGTCAGGACCACGAACAACGATATCGCCGATGCGCGCATGTTCAGCGAAGCCCCTGCAAAAAGGAGGCGACGTTTCGTATATCGTCGGGCGATAAGCGCTTGGCAATGGTCTGCATGATGCCGTTGGGTCCCGCGCCGCGAGCTCCCGACGCGTAGTCGTTCAACTGCTTCACGACATACACAGAATGCTGGCCACGGAGCGCCGGAAACTTCGCGGGCTCATTGCCGAATCCGGTGGGTCCATGGCAGGCCATGCACGCGGGAATGCCCCGGGCACCGTCGCCGGCGCGATAAAGCTTCTGGCCGGCCTGCCAGTAGGAGGGGTCCGCCTCCAGGCCGGTGTTCACTTGGGAATCGAAATAGGCCCCCAGGTCCGCCATGTCCTCGTCTTTCAACGACATCGCGTTCGGCATCATGATGGGGTTGTTGCGCTTCGATTCCTTGAAGTTCTTGAGTTGCTCGGCGATGTAGTCGGCTCCCAGCCCGGCGAGGCTGGGCCACTCGGGATTGACGCTGTTGCCGTTCGCGCCATGGCAGGCCTGGCACACAACGGCTTTGGCGGCGCCGGTTTCAGGGTTCCCGGCGGCACTGCCCGCAGTGCTCGCCAACGCGCCGGAAAGTGTTGCTGCAAGGATCCAAAGCCGCTTCATGATCGCCATTAACCCCATTCTAAAGTGAACCGTCGACTGCTCTAAATTGTACACTACGCTCAATCATTTGCGCCCAAGCAACACCCCTCATGTCGATCTATCCCAATGTGAAATTCGTGACGAGTGCTGCCGAGGCGCACCAACTCGCTCCGGATACGGGCCGTGAAATCGCCTTCGCCGGCCGCTCCAATTCAGGCAAATCCACGGCGATCAACGCCATCACGCAACGGTCGGGCCTCGCTCGGGTCAGCCGTACCCCAGGCCGTACTCAGCTCATCAATTTTTTCGAATTGGCCCCCGATCGCCGACTGGTCGACCTTCCCGGGTACGGATTCGCCAAGGTCCCCGAAAGGGTGCGGGTGAAATGGCTGCAGCTCATGGAGCACTATTTCAATGTCCGAGAGTCGCTGGTGGGTCTGATTCTCATCGTCGACAGCCGCCGCGGTCTCGGCGCACAGGACGCGGCCATGCTCGAGTGGGTACTCGCCCGCGACCGACAAGCCCATGTGCTGCTGACCAAAGCGGACAAGCTGAACCGCCGGGATTCGCAGCGCGTGTTGCAAGAAACCAAAACCGCGTGCGGCGACACGGCAGTGACGGCTCAGTTGTTCTCAGCTCATGCGAAACAGGGGTTCGAAGAAGCGCGCGGCGTGATGGATCGCTGGCTCGAGGCCGCTTAAAAAAAGGCCCCGGTGGCAGTTTTGACACAGCCACCGAGGCTAGACCAACCCGGCATGGGGATGACAAACCGGGTCTCGCCCGCTCAGGGAGAAGAGCGGGGAGCGTCTTTCACGCTCATGAGTTTAGATGGGGACACCCAGGGAAAGTTCCAGGGGCTGCGCCCGCATTTTTGCGAAATTCTTCAATTCGCCCTGCGAGGCCTCAAATCGGCCAAAACCTGCAAAAAAGGCGGGCAACTTTGCAATCCCTGCCATTTCTTGACGCCGCCGTGTAGCTCTAGTGCGCCTCGTCCCAGTTTCGGCCGATTCCTACATCGACCTTGAGCGGCACGCTTAAGTGGACAGCATGCACCATGTGCTGCCGCAGTTGCTGCACCAGCGTCTCGACCGCCTCATCCGCGACTTCCAGCACCAGTTCGTCGTGCACTTGCATGATGAGCTGCGCCGGGGCTCCCGAGGTTCGCAGCCATGCATCGACGTCGATCATGGCGCGCTTGATGATGTCGGCGGCGCTGCCTTGCATGGGGGCATTGATGGCTTGCCGTTCGGCGGATTGTCGCAGCCCCTGGTTTCGAGACAGGATTTCCGGCAGGTACAGACGGCGGCCGAAAATGGTCTCGACGTAACCGACGTCGCGCGCCTTCTGCCGGGTCTCGTCCATGTAGCGCTTCACACCGGGGTAGCGCTCGAAATAAAGATCGACGTACTTCTGCGCCTCGCCCCGACTGATGCTGAGCTGGCGCGCGAGGCCGAACGCCGACATCCCGTAAATCAATCCGAAATTGATCGCCTTCGCGGAGCGCCGCTGATCGGACGTGACGGTGGCCAGCGGGATTCCGAGCACCTCCGCCGCCGTCGCCTGGTGAACGTCACGATCCTCCGCGAAGGCTGCCAGCAGGCTCGAGTCGCCCGAAAGGTGGGCCATGATGCGCAGCTCGATCTGCGAATAATCTGCGGCCACCAAGGAGCGGCCGGGCGGCGCCACGAAGGCCTGCCGAATCCGCCGGCCCTCCGGCGTTCGAATCGGAATGTTCTGAAGATTCGGGTCGGTGGAGGAGAGCCGGCCCGTTGCCGCGACGGCTTGATGATAGGACGTGTGGATGCGTCCTGTCTGCTGATTGATCTGCTCCGGCAGTTTGTCGGTATAGGTCGATTTGAGTTTCGCGACTCCTCGATATTCGAGGATCAGCTTCGGCAGGGAATAGGATAGGGCGAGTTCCTCGAGCACGTCCTCCGCAGTCGACGGTTGTCCCGTCGGCGTCTTGCGAGTGACGGGGATTCCCAATTTGCCGAATAAAATCTCCTGCAGCTGCTTCGGCGAATCAACGTTGAAAACTCCTCCCGCCTCGCGGTGGGCCTGCGCTTGCAATTCCAGCATGCGTCCCGCGAGTTCCGTGCTCTGCTTCCTCAGAAGCTCGCGATCGACGAGCACTCCGGTACGCTCCATCCGGTACAACACGGGAACCAGCGGCTGTTCGATCGACTCATAGAGATTTTTCAAACGCGGCAATGCTTCGAGCTGCGGCCACAGCGCCTGATGCAGCTGCAGCGTCACGTCGGAATCTTCGGCGGCGTACTCGGCGGCGCGCTCGATGTCGACTTGACTGAAGGGAATTTGCTTCGCGCCCTTTCCGCAGATGTCTTCGTAGTGGACGGTCTTGATGCCGAGGTATTTCTCGACCGTCGAATCCATGTCATGCCTCAGGACGAAGACGCTGTTGAGCACATACGACTCGAGCATGGAGTCGTAGCGGTGGCCGGCGAGCGCTATCCCGTAATTCGCCAGGATGTGGCAGTCGAACTTCAGGTGATGGCCCAATTTCGGCCTCCCCTCGTCCTCGAGCAGCGGTTTCAGTGCGGCGAGCACGCTGCCGGTGTCGAGTTGCGCGGGCGTGCCGGGGTAGTCGTGCGACAACGGCACATAGGCGGCCTCTCCCGCGGACACGGCGAATGACACGCCAACGATCCGCGCCCGCAGGTAGTCGAGGCTGTCGGTCTCTGTGTCGAACGATATCAGCGGGGCAGCGGCAAGTTTGGCGAGCCACGCATTCAATGCTTCCTGAGTCGTGACTACTGCGTATTCACGCCGCCGCGCGGGCACGGCCGCTTCCGGCAATCCGAGTACGGGCGCCGTCGCCGCGATCGCTTCCGGGGATGCGTCCAGGGAGCGCAGCAGAAGGCGCAGCTCCAGGAGCGTGTACAACTCCCGGAGCCGCGGCACATCCGGCCGGCCGGCGGACAGCTCCTCGGTATTCAACGTCAACGGCACGGCGGTATCGATCGTGGCAAGCTTGCGCGACAGTTCGAGCATCGGCAGTTCACCGCGCAAGTTCTCGCCGACCTTGCCGGCAATTGTAGCCGCATTGACGATCAAGGAATCCAAAGTTTGATACTGGGTGAGCCATTTGGCGGCTGTCTTCGGACCCACGCCCGTTACGCCCGGTATATTGTCCGAGCTGTCGCCCACCAAGGCCAAATAGTCGACGATCTGTTCCGGGAACACATCGAATTTCGCCTTGACACCCTCGCGGTCCATGCGCGTATTGGTCATCGTGTTGACGAGAGTGATGCGCGGCCCGACGAGTTGCGCCATGTCCTTGTCGCCGGTCGAGATCAGGACGTCGTAGCCTAAATCTGCAGCCTGCTTTGCCAGGGTGCCGATCACGTCGTCGGCTTCGACGCCTGCAATGCGCAGCAACGGGAGGCCCAGTGCGGCAACCGCATCGAGCAGCGGCTGCACCTGCGATCGTAGATCGTCGGGCATGGATGGACGATGCGCCTTGTATTGCTCGAAGAGATCATCTCGGAACGTTCTGCCCGGCGCGTCGAACACCACCGCAACGCGCTCGGGCGACTCTTCCTTCATGAGTTTGTTCAGCATGTTAAGCACACCGAGCACTGCGCCGGTGGGCGCGCCTTGCGAATTGGTGAGCGGCGGCAGCGCATGAAACGCGCGGTACAAATAAGAGGAACCGTCGACCAACAGCAACTTACGCGTAGTCATGGTCCGAATGTCGGTCGCTAGGGCTGCGGCGCGGGGCCGGGAGCGGCCGACGGCGGCGCCTTGTCCGATGACGGCGAGTTACTCGATGGCGGCGCGCTGCTCGATGACGGCGCGCCGCCCGATGGGGCCGAAGTAGCGGGAGTGGCCGGGGGCTTGCCGACGCCGATCTTCTTGTGGGGGTGCTGCGCGTCGGGCAGCACCAGCGGTCCCTTCTGCCCGCAGCCCAGAAGAGCCCCCGCCACCGCGACGGCGACCAGCAAACGCATGTTTCGCATCCCTGAAGTATAACGCCGCGAACGCGGCTTCCGTGCCCCCGCCTCGTGCCGGAACTTCCATTGATGCCCGTCAGTCCCATATGGGTAACCAGTGGAGAGACGGATGAGCAAATTGTCAGCTGCGGTATGGGGGCTTGCTGCCGGCGCGTGCGCTGCGTCGGCGCCCGCCTGCGCGGAGAACCTTTTGGGATTTTATGTGGGGGGCGGCTTCGGCGAATCGACGGTCCGTAGCGACACCAATTATCCCGGCGGCTATGGTTATGGCTACGACGCCTTCTATAGCGACCCCCGGCACCATTTTGCTTGGAAGGCGATTGCCGGCCTTCGGCCAATTTCCATCGTCGGCGCGGAACTCGAGTATATCGATTTCGGTCATCCCGGCGGCGACGGCGGTTACTACAGTTACAACTATGGCCCGGACACGCATCCTCGAGCGATCGCGGCCTTCGGTGTAGGGCACCTGCCGCTGCCGATTCCATTCCTTGACATCTTCGGCAAGGCGGGTGCGGCGCGGCTCCATACCAACGTGAATGGTTTCGACGGCAGCACGTGCGGTTTGAATCAAATCTACCCGCAGTGCGGTTCGATCACGTCGCAAGGGAGATGGGACACGCGGTTTGCGTATGGCGCCGGCGTGCAATCCAGGATTTGGGGCCTGACGGTTCGAGCCGAATACGAACGCATCAATTCGCCGTTCGGCGATCCTGATCTGTTTTCGGTGGGCGCGACGTGGACCTTTTGACGTCGTGATGCGTCGATGGCGTGACTCGCCGATAACGTAATGCGCCGTTGGAAGCGGCCCCTGCCGCGCGCCGCGGTCGCGGTACGCTTTATACTCGCTGCCATGACACTTAAGACCAAGTCGCGGCGGCGCGCAGGACGACTCTCCACACTCGGTTTGTTGGGCGCGGTTCTTTGCGCCTGTAACGCTTCCACTACCTTGTTGAAGCCGGGTGGCGGCGCCGGCGACCCGGTTACGTCGGGCCTGCGGACCAAGGTCACGACGATCGTCGTGATCTATGCGGAAAACCGCGCCTTCGACAATTTGTACGGCGACTTTCCCGGTGCTGTTGGCGTGGGCCAAGTTGTCGACGCAGCCGGGCATCCGCTGCCCGGATATGTCCCACAGGTGGATCGCAACGGCTCCATCCTGCCGAGCTTGCCGCCGACCTGGGGCGGGGTGACGGCAGCTGGGTACACGCCCGTGATCACCCAAGCTCAAAGCGCCGGCCTGCCGAATGCGCCGTTCGCGATCGAGCGCGCGTTCACCGCACAATCGGGCGTCACCCTGACCTCATCGGCCGTCACGCGGGATCTGTATCACCGTTTCTTCGAGCATCAAATGCAAATCGACAATGGGTCGAACGATGCATATGCCGCTTGGTCGGATGCCGGCGGACTATCCATGGGCTACTACGACAACAGTCGCTCCGCGCTGTTTGCATTGGCGCGCCGCTACGTGTTGGCGGATCATTTTTTTCAAGGTGCCTTCGGCGGATCTTTTCTCAATCATCAGTACTTGATCTGCGCCTGCGCGCCCGAATACCCGAACGCGGACCAATCCCCCGCCAAACCGTCCATCACCCTGCTCGAGACCGGTGCCGATGGCCGCATGTTGCCGCGCCTCTTGGTCGCAAAGGAATCGCCCGCATCGGCGCTCGACGGGCCGCCCAAGTTCGTGAAGAGCGGCAATATCGCGCCGGCCGCCTATTTCGGCGACGGCCAGTTCCATGCCGTGAACACGATGCAGCCCGCCTACCAACCCAGCGGCAATCCGCCGGCGGGCACGGATGGCGCCGGCAGATATGCGGACCCCGGCAAGGCGACCACGTTGCCCCCGCAGAGCGCCACGACCATCGGCGACCTGTTGAGCGCAAAGAGCGTCACGTGGGCCTGGTATTCGGGCGCTTGGAAAGCCGCTCTAGCCGACGGCGCACAGCCGGCGGCGAACGAGCGCCGTGTGATTTATGCGCCGCAGATCCCGGCCGGCAATCCGGACTTTCAACCCCACCATCAGCCGTTCAACTACTACGCGCGGTTCGATCCGCAGGCGCACCCTGACCAGCGCACGGAGCACTTGAAGGATTACGAGGACCTCGTCGCCGAGAGCGCAGCGGGACATCTACCCCAGGTCGTGTTCTACAAACCTCAGGGCAACCTCAATCAGCATCCCGGTTATGCGTCGATCGCCGACGGCGATGCGCATATCGCGGATCTGGTGGCGAAGCTTTCGGCCGGCCCGCAATGGGCCCACATGGTGATCGTGATTACCTACGATGAGTACGGCGGTGCCTGGGACCATGTCGCGCCGCCGAAGGGGGATCTTCTAGGCCCAGGCGCGCGTATTCCGGCGATAGTGGTGTCCCCGTTCGCAAAAATGGGCACCGTCGATCATACCCCGTACGATACCGGCTCGATCGTGCGGTTGATAACGCGCCGCTTCGACCTCGAAGCGCTGCCGGGACTTAAGCTGCGCGATCGCAGTCTCGCGGAACATGGCGAGCAGCAGCCCATCGGCGATCTGACGAACGCACTCGAATTGGCGCCCTGAAGGACTAGCTCACTGGTCTAGCGCTTTCGGGTCCGTCGGCTTCACGGGCTTGACCGCCTTGCGGGCGGGCGGGGCCGCCGGAGCGGGAGTCGCCGCAGCGGGTGATGCTTCGCTCGGTTTCACACTGAGCAATTCCACCTCGAAGTTCAGCAACGAGCCGGCCGGTATGCCCGGGCGAGGACTCGCGTCGTACGCCAGTTCGGGCGGTACGAACAGCTGCCATTTGGCGCCGGGCTTCATGAGCACCAACGCTTCCTGCCATCCCTTGATGACGCCGTTCACCTTGAAGGTCGCCGGTTGGCCTCGGGCGTAGGAGCTGTCGAATTCGCTGCCGTCCAGCAATTTCCCCCGGTAGTTGACCGTCACCTCGTCACTGGGCGCGACCGCCGGCGCCTTGGCATCGCCCGGTATGAGGACTTTGTATTGAAGGCCGTCGACGGTGGTTTTCACGCCTTTTTCCTGGCCGTTCTTCGCCAGGAAGTCTTTTGCCGCCGCCTTGTTGCGTCCCAGCGATTCGGCCATTACCGACTGCACATACGCCTGCAATTGTTGCTGATCGGCACGGGTGGATTTCTTGCCCTGTAACCCGTCCTTGATGCCGCGATCGAGCGCGTCGCTGTTTAGCTGATTGGTGATTCCCACGCCGTGCAGTTGTTCCGCGAAGGTCAGTCCGAACAAATAGCTGGTTTGTTCGATGGACTGGTCGGCGGGTGGCCCTGCGGCCGGCGCCGGAGCGGCGGGTCCCGCCGGGGCCTGGGAGGGGGTTTGAGCGCCGGCGAAGGACGCGGCAGCCACCAATAGGCAAAGACTGGAGGCGCGTACGAATCCGTGAGTTGTTTGTTTCATGGCGCGCACGATACGCCACTCGATGTCGCGAACGCTAGGGTGATTTGACTGTACGTTAGAGGTCGTTAGCTTAAGTTAAGGGTCCCTTTATTAAGACTTATTTAGGGTTCCTACTTTGACGATCGCGATCGTCAAGCGCGAAACGCACACCAGGTCTTGCTCATCATTGACGATCTCGATGGCCCAAACGTGGGAGCGACCGCCCAAGTGTACCGGCCGAGCGGTGCCCGTGACCTGCCCGCGGCGCGCCGAGCGCACATGGTTGGCGTTGATTTCCTGGCCCACGCACAGGAACCCAGCTCTATCGACGCACATGACCGCGCCCGTGCTGCCGAGCGTCTCCGCCAGCACCACCGAGGCGCCGCCGTGCAACAGGCCGTAGGGTTGCCGCGTACGGGCGTCCACAGGCATGGTTGCGCGAACGAAGTCGCCGCCAATTTCCGTGAAGACGATGCCAAGATGGCCTGCCATGGTGCCGAGACCCGCGCCATTCAGTTCCTCCAGCGTATGGGGACTGCGCCAGATGCTCACGGGGGATCCTTCAGCTTCGCGGCCACCTGTCGGTAGGCATCGCGAAATGGAACGTTGTCCTTCGTCACCAAGGCGTTTGCCTCGGCGGCGGCGTGAATGCCGGGGTCGAGCCGGATATTCTTCGGATTGAAGCGAACTCCGGCCAGCGCGCTCGGCAGGATGTCGAGCGTCTGGAGACACGAGTCGATGCCGCGAAACAAGGGCGGTTTGATGAGCTGCAGATCCCGGTGATACCCGGAGCTCAGCTTCTGCGTGATGTTCAGCACTTCATTGAGAGCGCCCTGCGCCACTGCACTGCGGCCGCGCATCAACTCGAAGACATCGGGATTACGCTTCTGCGGCATGATCGATGAGCCCGTCGTGAACCCCGGCGGCAGGCTGACGAACCCGAATTCCTGGGTGTAGAACAGCAGCAGGTCGGCCGCGAGCCTTCCGATGTCCTGCGTCAGCAGGGTGATTTCGAACAGCAGCTGTGCCTCGGCTTTGCCGCGCGAGAGTTGCACCGCCGTCACCGGCTCCTGCGTCACCGTGAATCCGAGACTGACGCGCGTCGCCTCGCGGCTCACATCGAGGTTCGGCGTGCCGTAGCCGGCCGCGGATCCGAGAGGGTTCTTGCCGATCCGCCGCTGCGTGAGGTGCAGGCCTTCGGCATCGTCGCGAATCTCGGAAGCGAAGCCCAAGGCCCAGAGCGCCACCGTACTCGGCATGGCCTGCTGCATGTGGGTATAGCCGGGCAGCACCACCTCGCCTTGGCGCGCCGCCAGGGCGTCGAGTGCCTCCGCCACCGCGATGGCCCCGGCATGCACGGCGTGCGCCGCCTCGCGCAGGTACAGCCGCAGGGCGGCCAGGACCTGGTCATTGCGTGATCGACCGGCATGCAAGCGTCCGCCGACCGGCCCGATGCGCGCCGTCATCAGATTCTCGATCGCCGTCTGGCAATCCTCCTGTTCGAGAGTAATTCGCCATTTCCCGAGCGCATGCTCCTCGCCGATGGCCGTCAGCGCGCCGCGGATCGCGACCAAGTCGGCATCCGAGAGCAAGCGTCGCTCGTTGAGCATTTCCGCATGCGCGATCGAGGCGCGGACGTCGTATTCGACCAGCCGGTTGTCCAACTCGAAATCCTCGCCGGCTGTGTACGCAAGTACCCGTTCGTCGAGCGGAGTTCCCTTGTCCCAGAGCCGAGTCATGCCGCGCCCAGCTGTTCCTTGGGGCTCAACGCCTTGAGGTCCGCCACGACCAAGGTACCCGTCCCCTCGTTGGTGAAGATTTCCGCCAGCAGGCTGTCCGTCGACTTGTACGTAATCACGTGCACCCGGCGCACTCCGCCCCGGATCGCACTCTCGATGGCGGTGGCCTTGGGCAGCATGCCGTCCTTCAAATGGCCCTCGTCGCGCAGCCGCTTCAAGCCCTTGATGTCGGTATAGGAAATCACCGTGCTCGGATCCTGCACCCGCTCCAGGATGCCCGGAGCGCCGGTGCACAGCACCAGCTTCTCAGCGGACAGCGCACCTCCGATGGCCGCGGCTACCGTATCGGCGTTGATGTTGAGCAAGACCCCGTTGGAGTCCGCCGACAGCGGACTGACCACCGGCATCAAGCCGATCTCGAGCAGCCTTTCGAGCACCGCGGCATTGACCGAGTCGATGTCGCCCACGAAACCATAGTCCACGGTCTCGCCGGATCCTTCCGAGACGGGAACCGGCGCGCGCTTATGAGCTCTGATGAGGCCGGCGTCGACGCCCGACAGACCGATGGCCTCGATGCCGAGTTCGCGGCATATGGCCAGGATGCGGGTGTTGATGAGGCCATTCAACACCATCGAGGTCACATCGATGGTCTTCTGATCGGTGACGCGGCGGCCGTTCACCATCCTGGTCTCGATGCCGAGCGCAGCCTGCACGCTGTCGAGCTGCGGGCCGCCGCCGTGCACGAGAACGGTCTTAATGCCGACCTGGTGCAGGATCGCGACTTGTTCGATGAGCGCCCGCGTGGAGACTTCATCGCTAAATACCGCGCCGCCCGCTTTGATGACGAAAATCTTGTTCTTGTACATGCGGATGTAGGGCGCGGCGCTCATGAGCGCCAAAACGGCTACCGAAGGGTCGGGGCGACTCATCATCGAAATTCTCCCAAGCTAGAAACCTGTCGGACTCGCGTTTTCCCCTGCTGCGCAGCTGGCAAAAACCACGCTTTTTGCCAGCGGCAACGAAGCTGATGTCCGAAAAAGCGCCGCAGGCGACTTTTTCCCATGAACAAGAGCCGTCAGGACAGCATGCGGTGCAGAACGGCCATCTGCACCGCCAGACGATTGAAGGCCTCGCGCTTGACGACGGCACGGGGTCCATCGAGTACTTCGTCGGCGACGGCCACATTGCGGCGCACCGGCAGACAATGCATGAGCTTCGCGTCGGGCAGCGCCGGTGCGAACCATCGCTCTCGGACGCACCAGTCCGAGAGGTCGGCCCGCAGGCAAAGGTCGGCCTCGACGTCGCCGTAGTACGCGGTGGTGCCCCACTCCTTGGCGTACAGCACGCTGGCGCCGGCGAGCGCCGCTGCGCGGTCGGAGGTCTCGGTGACCGAACCACCGGCTGCCGCGGCGGCCAGACGCGCTTTATCCATGATCTCCGGCGGCAGCGCGAACCCATCGGGCCGCGCGACGACGACTTCCATGCCGCGCATTGCGGCCATCTGCAGCGTTGCTGCGGGTACCGCCAACGGAAGTCCCTTGGGGTGGTAGACCCAACTCAGCACGAATTTTGCGCGCACGGGAATCCCAAGTTCATCCATCGTGCGCCACTCGGCCAGCGCCTGGCACGGATGGTTCATGGCGGACTCCATGTTGATCAACGGCTTGTCGCACAGCGTATCGATCATGTGGAAGAAGTTCTCGTCGATATCGTTCTTCAGGTTTTTGCCCTCGGCGAAGGCGCGCACGCCGAGCGCGTCGCAGTACGAGGCCAGCACCGGTATGCCTTCACGGATGTGTTCCGCGGCGACGCCGTTCATGATGGCGTGAAGCCGGGTCTCGAGTTGCCAGGTACCCTGCCCCGGCGTGATGACGAACGAGTCGCCGCCGAGGCGCGCCATGCCGGCCTGGAAAGATGCCAGGGTGCGCAAGGACGGATTGAAGAAAATCAACCCGAGGATCTTGCCCGCGAGCGCGCGCGGCTGCGGCTTGACTTGCAGCGATTGCGCCAGCGCCAACAGATCGAGGATCTGCTCGCGGCTGAAATCGGCAAGATCCATGAAGCGTTTCATGCCGGAATCGCCGACAGGGCGTCGCACAGGCGATCGACGTGGCCTTCATTAAGAATGTACGCCGGCAGCAGGCGCAGCACATGCGGGTCGCCGCTGGTGCCGGTCAGAATGTTCCTTTCCATGAGTGCGGCCTGCACTTCCTTGGCGGGACGCGACGTCTTGAGACCTAGGAGAAAACCCGCCCCCTGAGTGCCGGTCACGGGACCGGTGATGCAGTTCGACCGGATATAGGTCGAGACCTGACGCACGTTCGCGAGCAGCGACTCCGATTCGATGGTGTCGATCACGGCTTCGGCGACCGCGCAGGCCATGGGCCCGCCGCCGAACGTGGTGCCCATGTCGTCGTATTTGATCTGATCCGCCACTCGTCTCGACATCAGCAGCGCAGAGACCGGAAATCCGTTGCCCAGCGCCTTGGCCGCCGTGATGATGTCGGGCGTCACGCCGTAGTAATTCGCCGCGAAAGGGGCGCCCGTTCGGCCCATGCCGCATTGCACTTCGTCGAAGATCAGCAGGGCTCCCACATCGTCGCAACGTTGACGCAGGGCCTCCAGCATCGGCTTTCCGACATCGTAGGCGCCTCCCACGCCCTGCACCGGTTCCACGATGACCGCGGCGGTATCGGTGTCCACGAACCGATCGACCGCCGCAGGGTTGTCGCGCGGTGCGAACGTCACGTCGAACGGGGTGCGTGGAAAGCCGTACCACTTGCCCAGGGCGCCCCAGGTCACCGCGCCGGCCGCCGCGGTGCGGCCGTGCCAGCCCTGTTCCAGCGCCACGGCTTTGCCGCGTCCCGTGAACTTGAATGCGAGCTTCAGCGCATTTTCGTTGGCCTCGGCGCCGCTGTTGATCCAAAACACGGTGTCCAATCCGAGTCCCACGAATTTCGCCAGGCGCGCCGCCGCCCTCTCTCGGACGCCTACATGCAGAGCATTGGTCTGAAAGGCCATCTGCCGCGCCTGGGCGGACAGCGCGGCCAGCCACCGCGGATGACCATAGCCCAGCCCCGCAACTGCGTGCCCGCCATAAAAATCCAGGATCTTCCGGCCGTCGCGAGCATGCAGCCATACGCCGTCGCCGTGCGCGACTTCGATCGGATACTGCGCGAACACCTGTGCGAGATGACTCTTCATCGATTCACGTCCAACCCGGAGCGGGGGACTTAAGCCCCATGCTCTCATCGAAACCCAACAGACGGTTCATCCATTGCATGCCGCCGCCGGCCGCTCCCTTGTTCAAATTGTCGAGTACGGACATGACGGCGATGGAAGTGCCGTTGGTGACCGCGCTCAAATTCGCGTAGTTGCTGGTCGCGACATCCTTGACCCGCGGTGCCGTGCCGGTCACCCGCACGAAGGGACAGGCCTTGTAGTAGGCGGCCAGCGCCTCCAGGGCCTCCGCGCTGCCGATCTGCCGCTTGAGGCTGGCCTGCACGGTGACGTGGATGCCGCGCGCGAACGGCCCCGAATGCGGGACGAAGTTAAATTCCGCTTCGATCCCGGTCGCACGCTTTGCACAGGCCGTGATCTCGGGCACGTGCCGATGGCTCAATGCGCCGTAGCTGTACAGATCGCTGTGACGCTGCGGATGGTGCGTGCCTTCGCTCGGGCGCCGGCCGGATCCGGTGCTGCCGGTGATGCCCGTGACGAAAAGCCGCGTATCGGTCAACCCCAGTGCCAGCAGAGGCACGCTGGCGAGCAGGGTGGCGGTGGCGAAGCACCCCGGATGCGATACGTGCGGCGTCGGCGACGTCGGCAGATGTTCCGGCACCGCGCAGGTGAAATGACGAATCCGCCCCGGCGCGCCATGCGCGTGCTTGTACACGGCCTCGTAGGCGCCGGCGCTGGCATACCGAAAGTCGGCCGAGATGTCGACGCAGTGAATACGCGTGCCCGCCATCTCGGCGGCGCTGAGCAATCGATCGATGATTCCGGCGGCGACGCCGTGGGGCGCCGCCGAGAAGAGCGCGGTTCGAGGCGCTTTTCGGATGAGCGATTCGATGTCGTCGAGATCGGTGAAATTGAGCTCCGGGTAGGCGCTTTGCAAATGCGGGAAACTCGCCGCGACCGGCGCGCCGGGCTTGCTGTCGGACAAAATGGCGGCCAGGACAAGCTGCGGGTGCCCGGCAATCAAGCGCAATAGCTCGCCGGCCACATATCCCGTGCCTCCGAGAACGATTGCCGGAGTCACGTCGCTTACGCCCCGACCACTTTCGCCGCGCCGACGTCGCCGATCCCGAGCTTGGCGATGAGATAGTCGCCCAGATCGGCGGGGTTGCTGATGGCGTTGAATGCCTCGACGCTCATCTGCTCACGGATGATTTCGACGCCCACGAGATTATCGGTGGCAGGCCCCGTGACTGCCGCGGGTTCGATGCCGAAGCGTTCGCGCAACAGCTTGATTCCGCCCCAGGCGGCAACCGGGTCGTTCGCGGACAACACGACCGCCGTGAGCGCGGTTTTGATGGCGGCATCCAGCAGGATCGACTGCACTCCGTAGGTGCCCAACAGGCCGTCGCCCAGCTCGAAAACGATGACATCCGGCTGTCCGCTCGCCATCTCGGTCAACATGCTCCGCGTCAGCGCGGGGCCGCTTTTTTCCGTGGTGGTCACGATCCCGAGATCGGTGAAGATCATGGTGCGCCGGGCGCCGGAATCCTCGAACGCGAGAATGTCGCGGCGCAGGGAAACTCCGGTGGCCTTGAACGCGTCCACGATGAGGCCGCGGTGGCGGGCGCGGGCGATGATGGCGGACGCCGCGGCTGTTTTTCCGGCCTCCATGCAGGTGCCCGCGAGCGCAATGACCGGCACCCCGCGCATGCTGAGCTCGGCGTCGTAATTCAACGGCTTGTACCCCACCTTGGCCGGAACACCGATGCGCTCGCCGAGATACGGGAAGGTCAACACGGTTCCCAGCACTTTGCAGTCGAATGGCTTGCCCTTGTCCGGCGTTGCCGAGTCGCAAATGCCGAGGACGCCGCCGATGTTGAGCATTTGGATCACATCGCCCGGCTTCAGCGTCTCGGGTATGTGCCCGGAGTAGCCGAACAAGGCTTTGCGGTGTCCCAGCGCCCCCACGACGATGTCGCCTCGCGAAACCTTGGCCATACGTCCGCTGGTCAGTTCGAGCGTGTTGTAGGTGGACTTGGTGTTCAGGATCTCGACCACCACGACCACGCCTTCTTCGCAGGGGATTTCCGCCGCGATGCGAAGCTCGCGCGACAGACCGCAGGCCTGAGTGACGGAGGCGATCTTGTCGACGACCACTGTGCGCATTCCGCTCATGATTTGTCCGCTCCCGGGGGCGTGCATGTCCCTAGTTTTGTCCAGCGCGCTTGTGAAAGATTCCGGTCAGCGCCAGCATTTTTGAATAGCCCAGCGCGTCCGCCGGCGTCCATTCACCCGCGGCTTCGCCGTATACCCCCTTCGATGCGGCCATCAGGGAATACGGCGACGTCACTCCCTCGATGAACGCGGAGCCCGGTCTGAACAGCACCTTCACCTCGCCGGTTACGCGCACTTGAGATGACGTCAGCAACGCTTCGATGTCGCGGCAGACGGGATCCAGATGCTGTCCCTCGTGCACCCAGTCGCCGTAGGGTTGCGCCACCGTGTCCTTGAGGCGTGACTGCTTGCCGGTCAACACCAGTTTCTCAAGTTCCCGATGCGCCGTCAGCAGAACATCCGCAGCCGGCGCTTCGAAGGCCACCCGTCCTTTCGTCCCGATCACGGTGTCGCCCAGGTGGATGCCGCGGCCGATGCCGAAAGGCCCCGCCAGCGCCTCCAGCCGCTCGATGATCGAGACCGGCGACTGCACCTCGCTGTCGAGGCTGACCGGGATTCCCGCCTTGAAGCCGATCGTATGCCTTTCGGGAGCCTTAGGGTTCGAGAACGCCTCCTTCGACAGCACCCAGG
>Ga0179587_10000115_pt1 | contig 34562 bp, 26 predicted proteins | sample CZODoug2_1_08_16_FD_185932 | JGI IMG/M metagenome (GOLD analysis project Ga0179587, IMG submission 185932) | Vadose zone soil fungal communities from Angelo Coast Range Reserve, California, USA - CZODoug2_1_08_16fungal | ecosystem: Environmental > Terrestrial > Soil > Vadose zone | place: USA...
CAGGCTGCGCGCGGCAGCTCACCGCCAGCAGGGGCCGTTGACTGGGCGAAGATCGTGACGTAGCATCCGCCGGGTCGAGAGCCGCTTCTTTCAACTAAAGTTTGGGCATCTTCCCATCCTTATCTTCGTCTGGCGAGAGAGAGCGGGCATTGAAAGTACGGCGGCCATACCGTAGCCGAAGTATCGGAACCAAATTTCCGCCGCGCCGTCGCCGCGGGTGTGAAAATTGCCTTAGGGACTGGCGTAGGTCCCTTTCCCCACTGTTCACAGACACAAAAATTTCAATACATGGTCAAGTTGAGGCAATGGATGGGGCCAGAAGTAAATGTGCAATCATCTAAGGTGAAAAATGTTCAGGCGTGACTTTGGCAAAGCATCTCTCGGCGTGTTTGCTGCGACCGTGCTCGTTAATTCCACCAAAGGTGCGCGAGCCGTGACCAGCAATGATTTCCCCAAGTCCCCTGGCCTCACGGATTACGTTGGCAGATTTGTCGCGACGACAAAATACGAGGATATTCCGCCGGAAGTAATCGAATTGGGCAAGAAGTCCATCCTTGACGGTTTGGGACTAGCGTTGGCCGGTTCCATGGCGGGGACAGGAACCATTTGCCGCCAGTACCTTGAAGATCTCGGTCTCTGCGACGGAAAAGCCACCATCATCGGATCGGCGCGGAAAACTTCCCCGCGCTTCGCTGCCTTCGTGAACGCCGTTTCGATTCATGCGGATGATTTCGATGATACGCAGCTCGCCGTTGCCAAGGATCGCGTGTATGGCCTGTTAGTGCATCCCACTGTACCCGTGCTTCCTGCTGCCCTGGCGCTCGCGGAACGCGGGGGCGTGTCCGGCAAAGAGCTAATGCTTGCCTACCATTTGGGAGTCGAAGCGGAATGCAAGATTGCGGAAGCGATTTCGCCGCGCCATTATCAAGATGGATTTCATTCTACGGGAACATGCGGACCGTTTGGCTCCGCGGCGGCCTGCGCGAAGCTGCTTCGCTTCGATCTTTCAAAAACGCTAAACGTGTTCGGTCTGGCTGCCAGTCAGTCCGGGGGCCTGAGAGAAAACTTTGGCACCATGACCAAGCCTTTCCAGGCCGGACGCGCAGCAGAAAGCGGGCTGGAATCGGCTGAACTTGTGGCACTCGGCTGGTCCGCAGCGGAGCAAATTCTGGAAGCGGATCGCGGATTCTTCCATGCTTTCGGAGGATCGTATGATCCGGCGGCGATTATGGGCCGTCTGGGAAAACCTTGGACGTTCGTCTCCCCCGGGATCTCCTTAAAGCCTTATCCATCGGGCTCCCTCGCACATCCTGCAATGACCGAGCTAGCGTATCTGATCGAAACCAACAATATTCAAGCAACTCAAGTCGAAAAGATCGACGTCGGTGCTAATCACAACATGACGACAACTCTTCTCCACCACCAGCCAAAGACCGGACTGGAAGCCAAGTTCAGCATGGAATTCTGCATGGCAATTCTTCTACTTGAGCGAAAGGCGGGGTTGGGCGAGTTCTCGGACAAAGTAGTTCAGCGCGCCGACGTTCAGGAGATGATCCGCAGGGTAAACTTTTACGTAGATCCAGAGGCTGAGAGCGCCGGTTACGACAAAATGACCTCCCTGCTGAAAATCCATTTGAAGGACGGCCGAATCATCACCGGCCGAGCTGATTTTGGCAAGGGCAGCCCTGCGAATCCTATGACTTTTGAAGAAGCAGCGGCAAAATTCAGGGGATGCGCCGAATTCGCAGACTGGCCTGGCGTCAAGACCGAAAAAATAATCGCTTTCGTCCGCGCCCTGGATACTGCCCCGGATGTAAGTGCTCTTTCATCGTTACTGGCAGCCGAAAAACGAAAAGGATAGAGTCTGGCGTACATGAACACTTTCGACATCGCAGTTATCGCCGGAGACGGCATCGGGAAAGAGGTGGTGCCCGAAGGAATCCGTGTGCTGGAAGCGGCGGGGCAGCGCTTTGGTTTTCGATTGAACTGGCACGCCTTTGATTGGAGTTGTGAAACGTACGTTAAAACCGGAAAGATGATGCCTGCCGATGGCCTGCAGCAGTTGCGGCCTTTCGACGCTATCTTCCTCGGCGCCGTTGGCCATCCCAGCGTGCCAGATCACGTCTCGCTTTGGGGACTCTTGATCCCCATCCGCCGTACTTTCCGGCAATACGTGAATTTGCGGCCCGTGCGTCTTTTTGCTGGGATTGAGACTCCGCTCAAGAATTGGAAACCCGGCCAGATTGATTTCTGCATCGTCCGGGAGAACAACGAAGGAGAATATTCGAACATTGGCGGGCGTCTCTACGAGGGCACGGAGGAGGAGATGGCCGTTCAACAGACAGTTTTCACGCGGCGGGGCGTAAATCGCGTGATGCGATTTGCTTTCGAATTGGCCCGCAAAAGAAACAAGCATCTGACTTCCGCAACAAAATCAAACGGGATCATTCACACCATGCCGTTCTGGGACGAATGCTTTCATGGAATGGCGGCTGAATTTCCGGATATCCGCACGGACCAATATCACATCGATATCCTGACCGCTCACTTTGTGCGCCATCCGGACTGGTTTGATGTCGTTGTTGGCTCCAATCTTTTCGGTGACATTCTCTCCGACTTGGGCCCTGCCGTGGTCGGATCGATTGGCGTTGCTCCCTCCGCGAATCTCAATCCGGAAAAAGAATTTCCATCCATGTTCGAACCCGTCCACGGTTCGGCCCCCGATATTGCCGGAAAAGGAATAGCCAATCCCATAGGGCAGATTTGGTCGGGCGCCATGATGCTCAGGCAATTGGGCGTTCCGGACGCCGCCGATGCCGTCGAGAATGCGATCGCGAATATTCTGGCGCAATCGAAAGTTCGCACTCCGGATATTGGAGGTATCTCGACGACTAAGGATCTAGGGACGGCTATCGCCCTGCAAGTGAGCAGGTAGGAGCAGTCACTTTCTCGGTGCTGGCGTTGTTTCCACAGACCCTTGAGGTTTCAATCGAAACGAAATCAATCTTACTTCCTTGCTGTTTTTATTCTCGAATACACATGCTGCGTGGCCAATCGCAATCCACCTAAAATCGCCGGGACGCAAAGGATTACCCGAGCTCGTCTCGTCTGCAGTTGGCTCTGATGCATCGTCTAGCAAGACGATCAATTCCAGGCGGCCAGCGCCGCCTAAGGTGACTTTCTGGTGGGGCAGCACCCGAACAAGGGTCACGTACGTCTGGTCGGTTTCATATTGGGGCTGTTCTATGTGTGTTTGGTCCGGCGGGGATGCCTGTTCACTGGGGCAGTTCAGCCCCTGGGTGTCAATCAACTTAGCGCAGAGATTGCGACCTCCTTGCTGACGGAAAAGGAGCTCTACGGTGACGTTGCGGTATGCGGTGTCGCCCTCGATCGACGTCGAATGCACATAGCCGCTGGACTGAAGCCGCACTTGACCCTCGGAGAGTCTCTGTCGTACGTCCGGTTTCCCGGGTGCCTCGACAACGACTTCAGAATTGCTCATCATGATGCTAATCGCGTCAAATTCATGCCGGTGCAACTGCACGGAATCGTGAGGGGCGACTTCGACCTCGTACACGTTCACGTATTCGTTGTGCAATGCAAGATGATGATGAGGCTCGGAAGCCAGCGGGATAACGGTCGGCATTTGCGCGAAGATCGGCAAGAGAAGACAACACATCGTGAGTAATAACTCCGTTTTCGCTTTCACGAAGGTTTTTCCATCGAAAGAGTAAGTCTGCACTTTTTGCTCAAGAACGCACTTTTATCATAACTCACCTGTTGGAGTTGAGAGCTAGGTACCGGCGTACTGGCGTTCGGGAATCTCTGTCAGAACGGGCTCGAATGAGCAGACACCGGAAGGCTGGATGATCGACCGCCAAGCTCAACCCTTGACCGATCCGCAGCGCGCGAGTGAAGGCTTCCTTGCCGCCATCGGCGGCCCGAAAGGGTATGGACTGGCTCTGATGTTTGGTTTGCTGGACGGAAAATCGAACGGAGCTGTCTCGACATGGGGTATGAAAGGCCGGTGCATTTCCTGGATCAGGTAAATATAGCGAGGGTGCAACGAAAGATGATCTTAGGCGACAACGCCGCACGAATCCTCAAGCTCTGACCAAACAACAAGCATTGGCGGCAGTTCCGCCACGGATCGGATTATGCTGTGCTTCGCCATAATGAATACTGCTTCTGCGCTTCGTTTTCGTAATTCATGACGATCAGCCGTGGGAATTAGTTCCATCTAGCAATCACGCGGGCTTTGCCGAGCGATTGGCCAGCTTCCCAGATCCCCGTAGTGGATCGTCACCGCTCACAGGGCGGTGTTTAGCGCCCTCCACTTTCTTCCGCTGCCAGATTCTTTCGCAGAGTGTTGCGGTCTAGCTCGTTTTCCCAACGGGCCACGACGAGAGCGGCAACCGCATTGCCGGTCATGTTAACGGCAGCGCGGCACATGCTGAGGAAACGATCGATGCCGAGAATCAGCCCCATTCCGGCAACGGGTATGGTTGGGATCACCATCATGGTGGCGACGAGCGCGATGAAGGCGGCTCCTTGCACGCCGCTCGCGCCTTTGGAGGTGAGCACCGCGACGCCCAGGAGCGTGAATTGCTGGGCCAGTGTTAGATGCGTGTTGGTCGCCTGAGCCACGAATAACGCGGCAAGAGTCATGTAGAGGCTCGTGCCGTCGGCATTGAAGGTGTAACCGGTGGGGACAACCAGGCCGACGAGGGCTTTGGAGCAGCCCAGCTTTTCGAGCTTGGCCATGAGCGAGGGCAACGCGGGTTCCGAGGAACTCGTGGCCAGCACGAGGAGAATTTCTTCGCGAAGATACCAGAGGAAGCGCAGGATTCCGAAGCCTGCTACGCGGGCGATACCCCCCAGCACGAGGATGACGAAGAGTATCGATGTAATATAGAGCGTGACCATCAATTTAAGGAGAGGACCCAAGGAAGCCAGACCGTATTTGCCGATGGTGAAGGCCATGGCGCCAAAAGCTCCGATGGGGGCGAAGCGCATCAAGATAGCGACCACGCCGAAGACGACGCGGGTCAGGGCGTCCAAGAGATCGACGAGCGGTTTGCAGCGCGGGCCGGCGAGCGACAAAGCGAAGCCGAACAGAAGACTGACGAGCAGCACTTGTAAAATGTCTCCCCGCGTGAACGCATCTACAACCGTGTTCGGAATGATGTGGGCGAGGAACTCCGTAACACTTTGGGCTTTGGCCTGGCCGGCATATTCGGCCACGGCCTTGGCGTCCAGCGTGGCAGGATCGATGTTAAAACCGCTGCCGGGACGCACCACATGGCCCACGACGAGTCCGATGAGCAGGGCAAGAGTCGAGACTGCTTCGAAATACAGCAGGGCTTTGCCGCCGACACGGCCGACTTTCTTCATGTCCTCCATGCCGGCAATTCCGGTGACCAAGGTACAGAAGATGACCAAGGTGATGATCATGGTGATCAAACGGATAAAGGCATCGCCGAGCGGCTTCATGGCCACGGCGCTAGCGGGGCTGACATGACCGAGGATGATGGCAATGGCGACGCCGAGCAGCACTTGGAAGGAGAGGCCCATGTAGAAGGGCCTCTTGCGCGGAGGTGAAATTGTTTCAGGGGCGGTGGCCGGGAGAAGCATCGCTTGGACTAACTCCTTTGAAGCACAGGGTGGAGCTCGCGGACATCGCACAGAGTCTCCAGAACGAGCAATTTGCCGATAAGAGCCTTCGCGTGACCGGGCGGCAGCGCCGCGAGGACCGTAGACACACCGCTGAGCTTGATCAAGCGGCGCCGGGTCACCATTCTGGAGTCTCTCTCTTCGTGGACATTTTCCTCCGAATGGCGGGTTCCTATCATAATTCCGCAAGAGCTTGGCGGCTGGTCCATGGCGAGCGGGGCAGCATCGAAAGTGCGAGAACTAAGGTTACGTTACGAGTAGTCTGGATACCTGAATTCAGCATTAATTTCTCTTAATCGCAATTAGTCTTCGCACGCCGCCAAAAAATCGGCCAAGTCTCCGCCAACGCTTTCATTACACGGAACAATTCGCTTTTAGCCTCAAATGCGATCCCTCGAATATCGGGCAAGCTGACGTAGCTAAGACACCGTGGCGGGGGCGACGGGACCCAAGCACGCGACCGCCGCGCGACGCGCAGACGTTCTAACTTTGAATGCGATCTCTGTCCGGCCCGACAGAGGCGTCACCGAACCGGTAAGGCAACTTTAAGTTCCTGTCCTTCTAGTTCCTCCTCAGAAACTCCACAATTGCAATCCGAGAGTCTGCCGTCAAGATCGGACACTCGCTTTTATTCAGCTCTTGTCTCGCAAGCTTGGAGATACGGACGCGTGAACCCTCAAGCCGAACTATCGTTCGGTGGCTACTTCGAGTATCGACCTTCCCAGGGTCCCCCGGGAATAGCATCATGCTCTGTGGATCGAGGGTTGGGGAGGGAATCTGGTTGGGCAAATACACCATCGGGCTAAAGAAGAATTAATACTGTTTTCAGGTATCCGACTTTGATAGTGACATAATCTCGTCCGGATCGGTCCTCCTTGCGCGAGCACCTATGAGCAAGATCAAGCCAGGCAAAGTGCCTTCGGAAGGGGAAAGCATGAGAGATGCTCGAAACAAATGCGGGCCGGAAGAGAACGGCCCGGCAATTCTTTCCCGGCGCAGCCTGCTCGAACTCACCGGCATAGTTGTCGCAACTGTGGCGCTTCCACCCAAGGCGGTGATGGCCAAATCATTCCTCAGCACGGACACAACCGAGCAAGGGGTGAGCCCCGTCACGGACAAGCTCAGCACATACATGAGCGAAGCTAGCGCTCGCGAGCTGCCCGACGAGGTGATTGAGAAAACGAAACAACACATTCTGGACACAGTGGCGGCGATGATTTCGGGTTCGCAGTTAGCACCCGGGCTCGCAGCGCTACAATTCGCCGCCGCCTATGGTGGCAAAGAGGTCGCGACGATACTGGCCTCGAAAATTGTATGTGGCCCGATCGAGGCGGCTCTGACGAATGGGGTGTTGGCTCACGCCGACGAAACCGACGATTCGCACGCACCGTCACAGTCGCATCCGGGGTGTGCGGTAGTGCCTGCCGCCCTTGCGGTTGGGGAGCGGTTCGGCATCAGCGGGACACACTTCTTGCGCGCCGTGACGCTCGGCTACGACGTTGGACCGCGCGTCACGATGACCCTGGGTGGGCAGCAATTCGAATCGGAGAGTCACTGGAGCACGCACAGCATCTCTCCACTCTTCGGCGCGGCGGCGGCCGCCGGCTGCGCGGCGAGCTTAAACGTGGCGCAGATGCGATTTCTCTTGAGCTACACGGCGCATCAATCCTCCGGCCTTGGTGCATGGAACCGTGACACCGAGCACATCCAGAAAGCATTCCACTTTGGCGGCATGACCGCCCGCAGCGGTGTCACTTCTGCCTTGGTCGTTCAGGCCGGATGGACCGGTGTCGAAGACATTTTCTCCGGGAAAGATAATTTCTTTGAGGCATACAACCCTCATGCCGATGCTTCCGGGCTGGCCGAAAAGCTTGGCGAGCGTTACGAAATTTTGCGGACGAATATCAAGAAATGGCCCGTAGGTTCGCCGATCCAGGCGGCACTCGATGCGCTCGAGATGCTGCGGAAGCAGCACCCCTTCCATTCGAATGAAGTACAGAAGCTCTCCGTGCAACTGGCCACGGATGAGGCAGCGATCGTGAACAACCGCGAGATACCGGACATTTGCCTGCAGCATATGGTCGCGGTGATGGTGATGGACAAGACGGTCACATTCAGTTCGGCACATGACAAAGCGCGCATGAAAGATCCGGCGACGCTCCGGGAGCGCGAAAAGGTGAAATTAATTCCGGATGAGCAGCTAGAGCGCCTCATGCCTTTGCGCGTGGCGATTGTGGAGGTGCAACTGACGGATGGAACGCATCTCACACAGCGAGTTGACAATGTTCGGGGCACGCCCAAGAATCCTATGGCCCAAGACGAAATTGTTGCCAAAGCCCGTGATTTGATAGCGCCGATCCTGGGCACGGCACAATGCGCAAATCTCATTGAGAGAGTGCTAAATCTGGGCAGAGTAAAAGATATCCGAGAACTGCGGCCTCTTCTGCAGCGGTCCTGAGCTAGACAGTTTTTCCGGGGGAATGAAGAATGGTGAGGATTGTCGATATCCGCGAAGCCGTAGTGCCGATCAAATCGGAAATTCGCAACGCGTACATTGATTTCAGCCAAATGACCGTGAGTGTGCTTGCACTGGTTACGGATGTGACGCGCCAGGGCACGCCGGTAGTGGGCTACGGATTCAATTCGAATGGCCGATACGCGCCTAGCGGACTCCTGCGCGACCGCTTTATTCCCCGGCTTAGAGCCGCGGAGCCTGCAACGCTGGTTGACGAAAACGGCGAAAACCTAGATCCGGTTCGAGTCTGGGATGCTGTCATGCGGAATGAGAAACCTGGAGGACACGGCGAAAGATCGGTGGCGGTAGGGGTGCTGGATATGGCCGTGTGGGATGCCGTGGCGAAGATCGCCGGGCTGCCGCTTTTCCGGCTCCTAGCAAACCGTTTTCGTGGGGGACTCTTCGGCAGCAAAGTATTCGTCTATGCGGCAGGTGGCTACTACTATCCAGACAAAGGCTTGCCGGCACTGCAAAATGAGATGCAAGGGTATCTCGATCTTGGATATTCCGTGGTGAAGATTAAGATTGGCGGAGCGCCCCTTTCGGAGGACCTGCAGCGCATTGAAGCCGTACTCAAGATCCTGAAGACTCCGGACCAATTGGCGGTGGATGCCAATGGCCGCTTCGATTTGGAGACGGCGGTCGCCTATGCGCACGCACTCGCCCCGTACGGGCTGCGTTGGTATGAGGAAGCAGGTGATCCGCTCGATTATCAGCTGCAAGCCAAGCTCGCGAATCATTATCCGGGAGCAATGGCAACGGGAGAAAACCTATTCTCCCTGCAGGACGCACGAAATCTCATTCGCTATGCTCAGATGCGATCAGATCGCGACATCTTGCAGTTCGATTGCGCGTTGAGCTACGGACTAGTCGAATACCTTCGAATCCTGGGTATGTTGAAGGAATATGGATGGTCGCCGACTCGCTGTATTCCGCATGGAGGGCATCAGATGTCGTTGAACATCGCGGCCGGTTTGGGGCTGGGGGGCAACGAATCCTATCCTGGAATTTTTCAGCCGTTCGGTGGATTTGCCGACGGGATGGCGGTCGAAGACAGTTACGTCAAGCTGCCGGAGATTCCCGGTGTCGGGTTCGAGGCGAAGAGCGAAATGTTTCGCGTTATGAAGGCACTGACGGATAACTAGCTGATCTCCATTCGAATCGAACAGAACGTTTCTGTTCAAGCTAAAAGAGAATTAATACTGTTTTCAGGCATTTGATTCGGTTAATGACATAACTTGGGTTGCACGGTTGAGTCCGCTCTGTCCGGACAACCTTGTGCAAATTCGCTCTATCGCGAAGTGCCCGGAGGAGATGAACGCACATGATACATGGCGAAGACAAAGATAAGCTGGCAGGGAGCGGCGGGGCAATTCTGACCCGGCGCAACCTGCTTGAACTCGCCGGCCTGGCATTCGCAGCCACGGTTATTCCGTCCGGCGTCGCGGCAGCGAAGGCAGCGGCCAGCGAAGATGAGGCGGCGCAAGGTGTGGGTCCAGTTATGGACAAGCTCAGCAAGTACATGAGCGAAGCGGGTGAACGAGCGCTGCCGGACGAAGTCGTCGAGAAGACGAAACATCACATTTTGGATACGCTGGCGGCGATGATTTCCGGCTCCGAGATACGCCCGGGACGCGCAGCGATCGAGTTTGTCCGTGTATATGGTGGTGAGGAGGTTGCGACGGTAGTCGCTTCAAACATCGTGTGCGGTCCCATCGAAGCGGCGCTGGCGAACGGAGTGCTTGCTCACGCTGACGAGACTGACGATTCGCACGGCCCGTCCCGTTCGCATCCCGGTGTCTCGGTAGTTCCTGCGGCGTTGGCTGCCGGCGAGCAGTTTGGAATCAGCGGAAAGCACTTCTTACGCGCCGTGACGCTTGGTTACGACGTCGGGACGCGCGTGACAATGAGCATGGGCGGACCGGGCTACCAGGCGATGACGCACAGGAGCACGCACGGCACCGTTGCGGCTTTCGGGGCCGGCGCGGCCGCCGGCTGCGCTGCGGGTCTTGGGGCCCAGCAGATGCGCTTGCTGCTGGATTACAGCGCTCAACAAACATCGGGAATCGGGGCCTGGAGCCGGGATGCCGAGCATATGGAGAAGGCTTTTCTCTTTGGGGGGAAGCCGGCGGCTGGCGGAGTCACAGCCGCGATGCTGGTCCGCGCGGGTTGGACAGGTGTTGACGACATTTTTTCCGGTCCCGACAATTTTTTTGAAGCCTATGCACCTAGGGAAAATGGAGTGATCAAAGCCGATCCGACGCAACTGGTCGAAAAGCTGGGGGAGCGCTACGAGATAACGCGAACGAACATCAAAAAATGGGCGGTAGGCTCGCCCATCCAGGCTCCGCTCGACGCATTCGCGGGTTTCTTCAAACAGCGTACGTTTACCGCCGACGATGTACGGAAGGTGGTCGTGCGGATCGCCAGCGACGAAGCCAACACGGTGAGCAATCGCGACATGCCGGACATCTGCCTGGAGTACATGTTGGCAGTGATGCTGCTGGACAAAACGGCCAGCTTCCGATCGGCACATGACAAAGCGCGCATGAAGGACCCCGCCGTGCTGCGGCAGCGCGCCAAGGTAGAGGTAGTTGCCGACCCGCGGATCGATGCCCGGCGTCCGAAGCGCGAGGCCATTGTCGAGGTGACGCTCGCCGACGGCACGCAAATGAACGAGTGGGTCCGAGATGTGCGCGGGACGGCGGAGAATCCCATGACGCGGGAGGAGGTTGTAGCGAAAGCACGAGACTTGATCTCGCCCGTTCTTGGCGCGACCGCGTCCGCGGCGCTGATCGAGAAAGTGCTGGCCATAGAAAACGTAAAGGACGTGCGCGAACTACGGCCCGCGCTTCGACGAGGATGAAGGGGGCGGCATCTTCGCACCGGCAAGCTAGAGCACGCGCAAAATGAATTCAGGGAAATTGCAAACGAGGAGCGAAAGAATGAAAAGGTACGCAGCGATTTTCTGGGTTTTGTGCACGATCTTGATTCCAAGAGCGCAGGGCCAGACGAGCGCGCCGCTGAAACAGATCCAGAGCATCCCATTGCCGAATGTGGAGGGCTATTTCGACCACATGGCGGTGGACATCAAAGGGCAGCGCCTGTTCGTTCCAGGAGAGCACCAGAGGACGATTGAAGTTATCGACCTGCGCGCGGGCAAAGTGATCCACACGATCACAGGGTTCGGAGGAGATCCTCGCAAAACGATCTATCTCCCTGAGACCAACGAAATCTGGGTGGACGACGGAGATGCAACGTGCAAGGCATTCAGCGGGGATACGTACGAGCTCGTCAAGAACATCCCTCTGACCGGCCATGAGCTGGACAAAGACTCGAGGAGGGTGCCAGATAACGGGGTTTATGATCCGGCCGCCCATCTGTTCTATCTAGGTGACAGAGCCGATGGTCTCAAAAAAGAGGGTGTCAAAGGCTCGATCGAAATCGTCGACATAAAGAACGGCAAACTCGCGGGGAGCATTGAAGTCAACGGCTTGAATCCCGCAGGCCTCGTGCTCGATCCGGCTTCGCCAAGAATGTTTGTAGTTATGGGTGACACAAGCCAAGTCGTGGTCATTGACCGCGAAAAGCGCACGGTGATCGCCACGTGGCCTATCACCGGGGGGCCGGAGCCCCATGCGGTGGCGTTGGACGCGGCCCATCATCGCCTGTTTGTCGGCAGCCGGGTGAAACGCTCACACATTTATAAACCAGGGAAGCTGGTGGTGATGGATTCGGATAGCGGGAAAGTGATAGATGCGATCGACACCGAGGGCGGTGTGGACGAACTCGAGTTTGACCCGCCAAGCAAACGAATCTACTACACGGGAACGACCGGCTTCGTGGAAGTGTTCAAACAGCTTGACGCGGACCATTACGAGCGCCTTGGAAGAGTTGCGACCGGGCCGATTGCGAAGACCACGCTGCTGGTGCCAGAACTCAAGCGGTTTTACGCGGCTATCCCCAAGTTCGTCATCCTGGTTCCTCCCATCCCGCAATCAAAGGAAGCAACCATCGAAGAGGCCAAGATACTGGTCTATGATGTGATGCCATGAGCGTTCCACGGCTGCCGTTGCCGAAGCATTCGAGAGGCAGAGTGCTGGGCCGAGAATGCGGTGGGGGAAGTACCCCCTTAGATGGATGAATATCAAAACAAAGAGCTTACAGAGAGAGTATTTCGTAAGCGATTGGTGCCAAGTCGAAGGTGAGTGGTGAGCGTAGAATGACAGTCGTAGCAAGGGACTCCGCCTTCACCTTCTTGAGAAAAACCGCCTCGACGCGTGTGCCGCCGAATGTTCTGAATTCGATTGCGACTCTTGAACCGGCAGTGGACCTTTGAGCGAACGAAATGCTGCCGGATACATGACGCCGGCGCGTTGCGCCGAGATCCTAGCGCAGCCAATACAGCCAAGCTTATTATTCGTTTCATTTGTAACGTCACGCGCTTGATTCAGCAAACCAGGGGCGGCTACCGGTTCAGCGACCGTAGACTAGCAATCGAAACGTCCCCGAAACAGGGGTTGGTTGTGGTTTGGGTTGCTCCGCAGTCGGTGCAGCAGCGGGAGCAAAATCCCCGGTGTCAAAGAAAAGTCTGTGTGTTTTGGGATCGAGCGCCATGTTTCGGGCCCCAAATTCCGTCTTGACGGTCTCAACTACGCTGAATTTGTCAGGCGTGTCTTCATGGAAGATGTGCAAAGTGCCTTCGCGCGTGGCGGTGAAGAGCAAACCTGTTTCGGGCTCATAAATATTCGTGTCTACTCCATCACCGATGGGAAACGTTTGGAGAACCTTGCCGCTGCCTGCATCCATGATGGCAAGCACCTTGTTGCGCCCGCCAATGAAGAGGCGGCGATGTTGCACGTCCATTTCCATGGCGGTGGCGCCTCCTGACGGAGCGATGGGCCAGTGGGCCTTGACAGTATTCGTCCGGGAATCGAGTGCGACGACCTCGTCTTTATCCTCGATATTATCGTAGATCATCCCCTTGCCATCAGCCACGGCGTACTCGGGGCGGCCGCCCATCGGAATTGTGGCCACAACGGTCTCTGTGGCCGGGTCTATCACAGTGGCGTCACCGCTCTTACCATTCATCGTGAAGATGTGTTTAGAGGCCGGCTCGTAAAGGATGCAATCCGGATTGCCCCCCGTCTTGATGTGGCCCGTAACTTTTAAGCTCTTCAAGTCGAAAACAACGGCTTCGTCGGCGCCACCGTCGCTGATGAAGCCGCGGCCAAGATCAGAGACGAGAGCGATACCATGAACTCTTTTCAAATCTGGAATGCTGCCGACCATCGCGCCGCTGTCCGCGTCCACGACTTTCACTTCCGTGTTGTGCGAGATGAAGAGACGCCGGGTGGAAGCATCGAACGTGATGTAGTCCCAGTATTCTTTGCCGCCAGGGGCAGCGCCGAGTTCGTATTTCTTGAGCAAGTGATAGCCCCCCTCCGGGGCACGTGCGATTGCAAATGCACCGAGCAGCAGGACAACGAAGCTCCACAGTCCAAGGCGGCCTAATCCAAAATATTTCATATAGAAACCTCCGCGGAACTCTAAATACAAACCGTTGACGGTTTCAGGCACAGGCGCGGCAACACCGCATATCTTTCAACCCGGTATTGCATCCATAAATCAAATCGCGCGCATTGAAATTTTTCTATAGATCGCCGGGCTCGATCAGGGCTGTAGTTCGTAAACCTGGAGCGCGAGCTTCGCATTCGCTTTCCCCTTGCCGGAGACGGCGATATAGATCCGATTCAGTTCAGGCACGAGGATAGAAGTCTTGGCGCGAAACCCGGTCGGAACATCTGCCAGATGCGTGTAATGGTCCGCATCTTTTTGTTCAAACACCGTGGTGGTTTCACTTCCTGTCACGTAAATTCTCTTGTGCGGGGCATCGAACCACATATCGTCGTGCAGCGGCGCACAGGGGAGCGAGGTCACAACTTTTCCCGTATCAGTGTCGAACACAAAGAACTTGGGTGGCTTTCGCGTGGCGATAAACACTCGATGGTTCGCTTCATCGAGAACCAATGAGTTCGCGGTAGCCGCTCCCGGAATGGGCCATCGAGTGACAACTTTGCGAGTCCCCATGTCGACGACGCCGACCTCATTGGTGGCCCGGAGGCTCACGTACATTTTTTTGCTTTGCTTGTCGATGGCCATTGCTTCGGATTCGTTTCCGGGAAGCGTAATTTCCCCGATCAGTTTAAACGTCTTAGTGTCAATGATGCTGAGCACATGGGTCTTTGCGGACTCTTCGCCGCCGCTGGCGACGTAATAGTATTTGCTCGTGGGGTCAAATACCGCGCTATCCACGCCGTTGGGCAGTTTGATGGTGCTAAGGATCTTGTAATCCTCTCCGCCTACCAACTCGACCTTACCGAAATCATCGTCGCCATCCGTGACGATCAGCTTGTTGGATTCTGAGAGATAGAGTGCCGCGTGTGGCTGGCCGAACCCCGTAATGCTTTGAAGGTGCTTCCCCTCGAGATCGAACACATCCACTGTCTTGTGGTCCTCGGCGGTGAGAAAGAGCCGCTTGCCCTTGAGATCCAATGCGAAATGGTCGAAATCGCCCGTGAAACCCGGCAATGGGGTCGTTGCCACTAACTTTAGGGGCTGCTTCACTTGCGCGCCGCTTGATAATGCAATAACACCAATCGCGGGCACCAGCCACAAGATCGCTGCGAGCACCTTTTTCACTTGGGGAACCCTCATTTATCAATCAGCCGGGCGCGTTCACAGCCAAAGTGGTCAGGAACGCGCCCCTCGCTGCCTCCTTCACGATCAGAAAATGAACTTGACTGCAAACTGAATCTGCCGTTCGGGAACCGTGGTCCTCGTCAGCAAGCCCGCCACGCCGGTAGGTGATCCCGTTCCATCGAAAATGTCTGAATTGTCAGGAACCGTGGGTGGAGCGAAGTTAGGATGGTTCATGATGTTGAACATCTCGACTCGAAACTGCACGTTGAAATTCTCTGAGATTCTCTTGATGCGATTGTTCTTGAATACGGAGAAATCCAAACTCTTGATTCCTGGCCCCACGATGATGTTGCGGCCAGCATTCCCTCGAAGGTTGAAGCACTGCAGGGAAGCGGGATCCACAGGGGTTCCCAGACTGAGCGGTACGGGGCTGCAGTTGTCATTCCAGAACTTCGGGTCAGGCGCGGTCGGGACCGAGAAGCACTGCGTCTTGATGTAATTGCTCGGGTTTCCGGGATTTGTAAGCGTCGCGCATCCGGGGCCGCCAAGGCGGTTCGGGAAGGCCCAATCATCATTGCTCAGGGTATTGGCGGGATCGGAACCCGTCCCCCATGTTGGGGTAAAGGGCACGCCGTCACTCACCGTGAGGATCAGCCCCAATTCCCAGCCATCGGCGATCCAACGGCCCGGCCCCGAGAATGACTTGGGTGTGGGAATCTCCCATGTGCCGTTCACAACGAGAGTGCGCCCAACGTTGAAATCTGAAGGTGCGCGGTTCAATTTCATATCGAAGAAGTGCAGGCTGGAGATAGAGTTGCCGAACGCATCGCCTGCCACCGTCGCGGAACTAGTATCAATGCTCTTGCTCCAGGTAAAAGTCCCCTGCACCTGGAAGCCATGGCTCATGCGCTTCGCCAATTGCGTTTCGAGGGCGTTAAAGTAGGAGCGACCTTCATAAAACATTCCGCGGACTGAGCCAAAGTTGGGGTTGTTGGCATCCGGGGCGACGCATGTTGCCGGATCGCTGCCGTTCGGATCGAGTTGATTGCATTGCGGTGTGAAAAAGTTCCCAAGAGCATCCACCTTGGGCCATAGATACCCGGCGGAAGTCTTTGTCGGCACAAAAATTCGCGCGTCATCCACGCGAAAAGGCTGATGCACACCTCGAGATCCGACATAGGCGACCATCGCTGCCAAGCTTGGGGTGAGCTGATACTGGAAATTGAGGTTCCACTGCGCCACGTAATTGCGTTTGGGGTTGGGATCGGTGTACGTTGCGCGTAATTTGTTCGCCGGGAACGGAGGTAAAACACCGTCAAAAAATGTTCCAGCACCGGGATTCTTGATCGAAGTGTACTGGAAAAAAGGAGCAGCCTGAGTCACCAGGAGGATGAATTGATATGGCAGAGGCAAAACATCGAACAGCCCAGCCCCTCCCCGCACAGCCATTTTTCCGTTACGGAATGGGTCCCATGCAAAACCGATTCGCGGCTCAAAGTTTTTTGTCGTGGGGTTGCTGTTGAAAAATGGATCGCCGATATGAGGTGTGCCAGAGGAGAGATCCCTTAAATTGGAAAGCTTGCCATGGATTTCCGTCGGTATGGTCGCCATCTCGTAGCGCAGACCCAGATTCAGGGTCAGGTTGGGTTTCCAGCGCCAGTCGTCCTGAATATATCCGCCAAACAGGGTCTGGCGAAGGTCACGGGGTGAAAGCGTGCTGACGATTCCCCCTTGAAATCTCTTCGGAATATTCTGCAAGAACGTGCTTTGAACGAATTGGCCCCCCGAGTCAAACTCGCTCAAGGCTCCAAATTGCCAGATTCCACTTGGATCGGTAAGCGCCGTGGCTTGCAACAGCATGCGCTCAACCGCCACACCGAATTTGATGGCGTGCTTACCTCGATTGAGGAACGCATCGTCATAAAACTGGAGGGAATTCCAATGGTATAGATATGTCGGAAGTCCACCGACGCCCCCCGGCAGAGGTGAAACGCCTGATATTAGTACCTGGGCGGCATTTCGGTCTGCGAACGACGCGAGAGTACCATCGCTTGCCACTGGATTAATGGCTCCCAAGCTCTGGTTGTTGTTCACCGCTTCGTGGTTAAAGCCGAAACGCACAGCGTTGACAAAGGTGGGGGTAAAGCTGTGGGTCTCTTCAGCCGCAACGATTTGCCTGGAGCTGAGGCTACCGAGCTTGACGTTATTCATACTGTCGGGAGCCGAGTATGGGGTTCTATCGAACAAGTATGTGCCGAACAGGCTGTCTTTATCCGAGAACTTATGGTCAATCCGGGTGGTAACAAAGTTTTCATTCACAACCTGCTGAGCCGCGAAAGTGAATTTGGCAAGGTCGCCGTTCCCTATAATGGGTCCGTTCGGACGGGGGTAGAGGGCGAAGTACGCCGCCGCCTTTTTATCCACACCATTGGCATCTGTGCTCGGGAGGGCCGGAAGCTGAGTCGTGGTGCACGGGCTCGAAGGATCCGCTCCTGAGGGATTCGAGCAGAGCAGCCCTGCCCGTGCGGCCTCGGAAGGCACAGTGTCGACAACGGCAATGCCCTTGGATTGCCGGATGGCTTCGAAGTCGGCGAAGAAGAATGTCCGGTTCTTGATGATCGGGCCGCCGACCGCACCGCCGAACTGATTCCTTTTGAATGGCGCCTTCGGAGCGGTGGGGTCCTCGAAGAAATTCCGCGCATCCAGTGCGCTGTTGCGAAGGAATTCGTAGGCGCTCCCATGAAAAGTATTGGTGCCCGACCGGGTGATTGCGTTGACCACTCCTCCGGAGGTCTTGCCGTACTCTGCCGAGTAATTGCTGGTCAGAACCGAGAATTCCTGAATAGCGTCCACGCCCAAGTTTCCGCCGAGGACGCTACCGGGGGCCCCGTTGGCATAGTCGTTAAGACTGACGCCGTCCAGGCGATAGTTATTCTGCTGTGGTCGTGCGCCAGAGATGGTCAACTGCTGCCCGAAGCCCCGATTGCCACGATCCGCGCCCACTGCGAAGGTCGGTTGCGTCTGGATTGTATCGACTCCCGGCTGCAAGGCTGCCAGGTCCGTCCAACTCCGGCCGTTGAGAGGCAGTTCACGAACTGTGGTCGCATTCACAACTGCGCTGATATCAGAACTGGCGAGTTGCACGGCAGGGGCTTCCGTGGTCACCTCCACGACCGTATTCGCGGCCGACCCTACTTGCAGAATCAGATTAATGACCTGCTGCGCGCCGACCGTAAGGGAGATCCCCTTTCTTACCTCGGTCGCGAATCCCTTTGCAGAAACAGTAACTTGATACTCTCCAGGCAGCAAGTTCGCGGCCGTATAATAGCCGTCCGAGTTCGTCGTGGTCGTCGTTGTGATTCCAGTCGCAACATTGGTGATCGAAATTTGTGCCTGAGGTACAAATTTGTCGGAAGGGTCCGTGATGGTACCGGAGAGCGTTCCTCCTGCCACTTGAGCATCGGCTGGAACTGAAAGATAAATCCCACACATCAAGAGAATTGCTGCGATGCGGCAATACAAATACATTGTAGAAATCCTCCGAGAGAACACTGGATCACCTCCACCGTTGGGGTCGAGCCTAGTGGAGAAGGTAGGATTATGCCTTAACCTAGCATTAATTTCTGTTTAGGTGCAGATTCGAGAACCGCATCTTGGGGATGAGTTATGGGTAATATCACTGTGAAAGTTGAACCGACTCCCACCGTGCTCGCACACTCAATGGTGCCGCCTTGCGCGATAGCGATTGCCTGCGCAATAGCCAGACCGAGCCCTCCGCTCTGGGTGTCACCGCTATTCAAAGGAGCGGCCCGGTAGAACCGATCAAAGATGAACGGTAAGTGCTCCGGTGGGATCCCGACGCCTTGATCTTGAAAACGCGCTTGAATCGCACCGTCACGAACCCCCAACGTCACGCGGATGCGCGTACCATCGGGGGAATACTTGATTGCATTATCGAGAAAAATCAAAAACAGTTCGTGCAGGAAGGCCTCATCTCCAGTACAGGCGAGTTCCTCGTTCAAATCACGTACGATGGACATATTCTTCGTGCGCGCGCGCGAGACGGCTAGCGAGCATGCTTCTTCGAGAACCTCGTTGATGTAAAGGGGTTCCCGGACCAAATGCAATTGCCCCGCGTCAGCCATCGAGAGCGTGAACAGGCCTTCCACAATCCGCGTCAGTTTCTTGAACTCATCGTCGAATACACAAAGAGTCTGGCGATATTCCTCCGTGCTCCGTGGTTTAGAGAGCAGCAGCTCTGTCTCGCCGTGAAGAACTGCGAGTGGAGTGCGCAACTCGTGCGAGGCGTCTGTCACAAATTGGCGTAACTGGAGAACGGCCGAATCAACGCCCTTCAATAGATGATTAAACGTTTGCGCCAATCGGCCAAGCTCATCATGAGGGGAACACACCGGCAGAGGTGTCCAAAATCCTTGTCGGTTCGTGACACGTTTGGCCATCAGCGCAGCGTGCCTGGTCAACTCCTTGATGGGCGCAAGGCTTCTCCCGACGTACAGTGCCGATATTCCGGCAGTCAGTACGAGGCTTAGAGGGAAAAGCAGCAAGGCCACGCCTCCAAAGCTGTCGAGCACTCGGTTGGTCCCAAAAGTAGGGATGGCTACGGCAAAAATGAGCACCTGATTTCCTTGCTGAAAAGGAATGAGCGCCGCGCGCACGGTTTCTCCATTCTCCAGGGCAGCTATCCCGAAAGTCGGCTGGGAATCGGCAAGGTTTAGCCCATTTAGCTTCATTGGTGCTGCGAGATTCTTGGACTGCTGGAGGACGTGGCCATTTTGGTCCAGGAGCTCAAAAAACTCGCCTGGAAGGTCCAGCCGATTTACGTCTTTCGCTTCGGGCTCGGAGACCATATCAGAAATGATGGGGCGCGCGGTCTCAAGCAGCTGACGATTGAGTTGCGTATGGACCGCATGCGCCAACAGGCCCCAAAACGCCAGGTACGACCCGGCTAGAAGCACTCCGACGACGGTGCAGAAAAGCAACATCATCCGGAGCCGGAGTGTTCTGATTCTCATGACCCCGGTGTCCCCAAGCGGTATCCTACCCCTCGGATGGTATGGATCAGCTTCACGGATCGGTCTTGATCAATCTTCTGGCGGAGCCGATTGATGTAAACCTCCACGAGATTTGTTTCGCTGTCAAAATGGCAATCCCAAACATGCTCCACAATTTCACTCCGGGTAATAAGCTCAGGGGCGCGAAGCAAGAGCAGTTCGAGAAGTGCGAATTCCCTGGACGTCAGAGGAATTGTCTCTTTGTCCCGCGTAGCGCGGCGGCGATGACGGTCCAACATTAAATCCGCGTAGCTGAGTTTTGCGTTGCTGCTATGGAAGCCCCGCCGAACGAGTGCCCGCACACGCGCAAGCAGTTCTGCCAAGACGAAGGGTTTCGTCAGGTAGTCGTCGGCGCCCGCATCCAAGCCTTCGACTCGCTGCTCGACCAAACCTCGCGCCGTGAGCATCAGCACAGGCGCTTCTATTCCTCGCTGGCGAAACTCGCGGCAGACTTCGATCCCGCTGAGGTCGGGCAAACGAACATCGAGAAGAATGGCGTCGTAAGTGACGTCGGCACCTAATTCGAGTGCCTTCTGACCCGTTTCCGCCACATCTACTGCGTAGGTGTTTTCCTTCAAGGCGCGCGCGATAAAGCTGGCGACCTTCCGTTCGTCTTCGACTAAGAGGATCCGCATAGCCCCGCTCAATATTCTCTCATAACGAGGTGCGTGGTAGCCTGCGTTGACTCAATCTCAGCACAGAATCCGATTTCGATTGTGAGGCACGCGCCTCATTACAGAACATCAAATACGAGGACCCTAGCGCTTGTGGTGCCGTGCTGCGGAACGGCCACAAAGTAGCGCTTCAATTCCGGCACTAGGCGCGCTGTCCTCCCCATGGGGCCTGTAGAGACGTTCCCAAGGAATCTGTAGCTATCATGGCCGGATTGTTCGTAGATATCAATCGCACCATCACAGGCGGCATAGACACGCTTGCTGGCCGGATCGTAGGTAATATCGTCAACGCCCTTGGTGATGGGGAAAGACGTAACTTCCTTGCCCGTTTGGGTATCCAGCACTGAAATCACGCCACTGCGGCAAGCGACAAACAAGCGATGGTTCGCTTCGTCGAGGGCCATGGCCACGTTGGGCTTGCATTGCGTTACGGGCCAACTCGCTACGAGTTCGCGCTTCTCCCGGTCCACAACGGAAACCTGGTTCCTAGCTCTGTTATTTACATACATTTTTGATGTGGACTTCTCCAACGCCATGGCCTCGAGAGTTTCTCCTTCAATCTTAAGGTCGGCCAATTTCTCTCCTGCGGTCGTATCAATGACGCTTAGCATCGAGTACGTCTGATGAACGTCCCCGCCGCCGTTGTCGATATAGAGGTACTTGGTGACCGGATCGTAGCCAATGGAATCCGCATCCTCTAAGAGTTTCACGCTGGACACGAGACCGTACGTTGTGCCGTCGAAGATCTTCAAATCTCCCGCATCTCCGTCGGTAACGTAAATGCGGTTCAGATCCTCCCGATAGAGCACAGCGTGCGGCTTGCCAATTCCATCTATTTTGTGAACCAGTTTGCCTGTCTTCAAGTCAAACACGACTACAGCGTGGTAGCCTTCCGGAGTCGCAAACAGCCGCCCGCCTTTCAGGTCGATTCCAAAATGGTCGAAGTTCCCTTTAACCTCCACAGGCAGCTCAAAAGTTTGGATCAGCTTGATTGGTGCAGCTCCTTGGCTGCGGGCTTGGACTCCGAATAGCATGAGAGTCGCGACAAGGACTAAGGACCGTTTCTTCATTTTCTCTCCCTAAGACGGAATGCTTCTTACGTGAAACTAAATTGCCAGCGGCAGCTCCATTCTGCTCCGACCTAGTCCGTGCGCCGAACTATCTTGCCACTTGCGGTGTCATTCCACGATGATTTCACGCCAACGCTAGCCGGTTACCTTCAAAGTACTACGGCGCGGGCCGAGACTTTTTCCGCCAAATCAGTCAGGCAAGCGAGAGGCCGCGACAGGGCGACTCAACCTCTGCTAAAGGACAGCACGAGAAAGCTTAAAGCATTGGTTGCGATGCAGACTTAAAACAAAATTAATTTCTGTTTAACTCAAGAACGATCGGCAACGAGATTCGACCTGAAAACAGAGGCATTGGTACGGGAATGGACCAGGCTGTTTTCTCGAAAGTTCGCAAGGAATTGGAAGTATATTACCGGATCGAGGAGCACACAGTTGAGAACAGAGAATAGGAACACTGAATTCGTGGTGGCAGCCCTCTTGACCGCAGTTCTCGCATGCATGATATCGTCATTGACACCAATCGAAGCAATGGCACAACTTTCTGATGAGAACGGCTCGAGGCCACGGAAAAATCTCATACGCCACGTCCTACTCCTTAGCCTGGATGGCATGCACAGCCTGGATCTCGCCAATCTGGTTAAGTATCGGCCCGAGTCGGCTCTTGCGAAATTGAGCCTGCACGGCGTCACTTACAGCAATGCTTCGACGTCATTCCCCTCCAATTCATGGCCCGGCCTGCTTTCCATGGTGACGGGAGGATCTCCCAATGTAACGGGAGTGATTTTCGAGAACTCCTATGACCGCAGCTTGTCGGCACCCGCCTCCGATTGCTCCAAGATCGGAACGACTGTGATCTTCGATTCCTCGATTGACAAGAATCGCGATGCGTCGATGGTGGCGGAGGTATTGATTCCAATAAGCTAGCGAAAGATCCCAAGAAAGGCTGCACACCTGTTTTTCCGCACAACTTTATCCGTGTCAACACGATTTTCGAAGTGATAAAGAGAGGTGGCGGTCGTACTGCATGGTCGGATAAGCATCCCGCGTACGACTTCGTGAATGGTCCTTCGGGCACCGGGGTGGACGACCTTTTCACACCTGAAGTCCGTTCCTTCCGCGGCCTGAAAAACACTGAATTGTACGATGATCTCAAGGTAGCAGCGATCCTGAATGAGATCAACGGTAGGGACCACACCGGAACGCGTGAAGTGGGGGTACCGACAATTTTTGGAATGAATTTCCAGGCGATCAGCGTGGCGCAAAAGACCGCTGGCGGCGGTTACGTCGATGGAAGCGGTCGTATGAGCGCGTCACTAGAAAGCACCTTGGCTCACACGGACGAGTCCCTCGAGAAGATTATGTCCAAGCTCCGAGAGCGAAACTTGCTTGACTCAACGCTCGTTATCATCACTGCTAAGCATGGTGACTCCCCGATTGACCCTGCGAAGCTCAAGCATGCCAACCCGGAACTCATTCCGAAAACCGTGACTTCCGTCCACGAAGGGTTGTTGGCCGGTTTGGAGCAGGACGGAAGTGTCGCCTTACTATGGCTGTCGGATCAGGACCGCACCGCTGATGTTGTCAATGCGCTGCGAAAAATCCAGGAAGAGGCGGGCATTCAGGAAATTTACTCCGGTGAATCATTGAAGCTCCTATTCAATGACCCCAAGAGTGACCCCCGTGTGCCAGATATCATTATTCAGCCGACGCCAGGCCAAAGCTACGTGGATAGCGGCAGCACGTTCATCGCCGAGCATGGCGGCAACGCGAACACGGATCGGGGTGTTCCGCTTCTCATTTACCATCTCAGGTTCCGCCGTCAAGAAATCAAGTTTCCTGTACAAACGTCACAAATCGCCCCTAGCATCCTCAGAGCATTGGGACTGAATCCGTTTAGCTTAGATGCCGTAAGAATTGAGAAAACTCCCTTCTTGCCCGGCATGGATTTCGGCCAATTGCAACGATCGGTGTCATCGCCCGGGAAAAAGTAGAACATTCTCGTTTGGCTGTGAAGCCTACCCGGCCAGATTAGCCGCCCTCGGAAGAATTTTGGCGATCCAGCGCCATCTTCAAGACCTCGGCCAGGTGCATCGCAGACCTGCCGGTGCCCTGCAGTATTTGTTCGCGACAGCTGAAGCCATCCGCGACAATCAGCGTGTCTGACGCCGCGCGTCGCACTGCCGGCAGCAGAACTCGCTCTCCTATGGCCTGCGATATCTCGAACTTATCTTTCTGAAACCCGAACGGCCCGGCCATTCCGCAGCATCCGGAGTCCAAGGATTGCAGTTCCACGCCCATCTTCCGGAGCAAAGACTCCTCATCACTGATTTTCATGAGCGCCTTATGGTGGCAGTGGCCATGAAGAATAACTTTTCGTGAGAGGGAGGGAGGAAGATAGTCCGGAGCGTGATTTTGCAGAAACTCACTGAGAAGGAATGTTTGGTTTCGGAGCCTGGTAGCGCGCTCGTTGGTGGGAAATAGATTGTGCAGCTCATCGCGAAAGACAGAAGCACAGCTCGGCTCCAAGACGACAATTGGCAACCCTGCGTCAATCTGCGGACCGAGAGCACTCATGATCTGGCTTAAGCTGTTTTTGGCTCTCTCAAGCATGCCGAAGTCATAAAGTGGTCGCCCGCAGCACAGAGGTCTTCGGGAACACGTCACTGTGAACCCCGCCTCCTCGAACACTTCCAGAGCGGCCCGGCACGTTTCCGGATGGAAGTAGTTGTTGAACGTGTCCACCCACAGAACGACTTGTCGCTCCTTAAGCAGCGGCGCTGGATTCAATCTGTCCTCATCCCGGAAAATGGAATTCCGATGCACTTGCGCCCATTGCCAAAAGGTGACTGGCGCCAAACGTGGCAATTGCCGCTGCGACGCCAGCCCTAAGAACCTTTGCAGCAGATGACGGGGTCCCGGCGCCTGGCTTAGAAAGTTAGCAATTCTGGGCATTCGCGACCCAAGCTTTGCCCATCGTTCGATCAGGCCAAAGGCGTACGCTTTCAGCGGGCGCCACTTCTTTTCGTAATAGTGCGAGAGAAATTCCGCCTTGTAGGTTGCAATATCGACGTTCGCCGGGCATTCCGACTTGCAGGCCTTGCACGAAAGACACAGTTCCAGTGCGTCCTTAACGTGTTCGTCTCTCCAGCCGTCGCGTATCACCTCGCCTTGGAGAAGTTCAAAAAGCATGTGAGCACGTCCCCGCGTGCTGTGTTCTTCTTCGAGCGTCACCATATAACTCGGGCACATTGTGCCGCCGTCACTCTTCCGGCAAGCTCCGAGTCCGATGCATCGCAGTGCGGCCTTCGCAAATGAACCGCCGTCATCGGGGAATTTGAAATGAGTCTCCGGTTCCAGTGGCTTATAGTCTGCGCCCAGCCGCAAGTTCTCCGTAGGCAAGTAAGCGCCAACAACTTTGTGCGGGTTTAGCTTATTTTCTGGATCCCAGGCTGTTTTGAATTCGCCGAAGGCTTTCATCAGATCGGATCCAAACATTTTCGGAAGCAACGCCGCCCGCGACTGCCCATCACCATGCTCGCCCGAGAGCGACCCGCCATAGCCCACCACGAGATCGGCTGCACGGTCGATGAACTCCGCGTATTTCCGGATCCCGTTTTCACTTTCGAGATCGAAGCTGACACGCATGTGGACGCAGCCATGTCCAAAATGCCCATAGAATGCTCCTCGGTAGTGATATTCGTTCATCAGTTTGCGAATGTCTCTGAGGTAGCCTCCCAGTTTTTCCGGAGCGACTGCTGCGTCATCCCAGCCTTCCCATTCCGCCGGTGCTCCGGGAGCAAACGCAGCCGCGCGTGGCCCGGCCTCGCGGATCTGCCATACCGCCCGCGCTTCGCTCTTTGAATACAGCCGTGCGTTGGGTGCCCCGCTAACCTGTTTCAGGTGATCGACGAGCTCTACGGCGAGCTGCTGAGCTTCGTTCGGATCATCAGCTCCAAATTCCACCAGCAAAAACCCTCGACCCGCGGGAAGAAGATCAAGGTCTTGGGCTCCCTTTCTCTGGAGCCCGTCGACAATACTTCCCTCAAAACCTTCAAGCCCGATCGGACGGAGCCGCAATATCTCCGGAACATGATCGGCTGCGAAGAACGCATCTGGATACCCCAATCCAACAAGGGCGCGGTGCTGCGGACTGTGAATCAATTTCAACTTGGCTTCGAGTGCGATTGCACAAGTACCTTCTGTTCCGACGAGTGCGCGTGCGAGGTTGAATCCTCTTTCAGGCAGCAGTTCATCCAGGTTGTAGCCGGAGACTCGCCGCGGAATTTGCGGAAAGCGCTCGCGGATTAACCCGGCGTAGAGCTCCTGGATCCGGTACAACTTGCGGTAAATCTCGCTACGGCGGTCACCCTGAGAAATGATCTGAGCGAACTCAGCCCCGCTCGTGGCGCCCACCGTCATCTGCGAACCGTCGTAAAGCAGAATTCGCAGCTCTTCGACGTTGTCGACCGTTTTCCCTCCAAGCAGCGAATGCGTTCCGCAAGAATTATTGCCAATCATCCCACCGATCGTGCACCGATTGTGCGTTGAAGGGTCCGGCGCAAAAGTCAACTGATGCATCTCTGCGCGGTTCCGTAGGGAGTCCAAAACGACTCCCGGCTGAACTCGCGCGAATCTTGCGTCGCTGTCGAGCTCAAGAATACGGTTCATATACTTCGTGAAATCCAATACCACTGCGACGTTGCAGCATTGACCGGCCAAACTTGTGCCGGCCCCGCGCGCCAGAACTGGAGCACCATACTTCCTGCATGCCGCTACCGCTGCGATCACATCCGCATCATCGCGGGGCATGACCAGGCCAATAGGAATCTGCCGGTAATTCGATCCGTCCGTGGCGTACAGCGCCCGGCTCCCTCGATCGAACTGCACTTCTCCATTCAGCGTTCGCTTGAGTTCCTCCTCCAGTTCCGACGCTTGAGAAAACGAGTCCACTGGTTTTGCGTGCGAGCTCAACGGTAATGGGGTGAGTGTGTGCAAGGCTTCTTAGATTGGATCAAAGAGGAGCAGAATAAAAGATGAAAGACAAGTTCCCATATGTGATTGTTTTAGAGCTTTGCCGCTTTCGCTGCGAGTGGGACGATCAATCCCTGCACCAGGGAGTTCTTCGTCCGGTTTCATCCAAAACGCTAGCATTGCACCAATCAACAGCAATCCGATGCTGCCGAGAAAGGGAAGCGTCCAATCCCCCGTCTTGTCGATCACATATCCGAAAACCAGAGGCGAGACTATAGCAGCCAGCGCCGAGCCGGTATTCATCAGGCCGCTCGCTGAACCGGAAAACCGCGGTGCAATGTCCATCGGGATAGCCCATATGGGCCCAATCGTGAACTCCGAGAAGAACGCGAGGCTCAGAAAAATGGCCACCCGCGTAAGATTGTGCAACAGAAGAATCGGCAGCATCGAAGCCACGGAGCAGACAAAACCTGCGACCACGAGATTCCGACGCGCTTTCTTGCGGTCGCTCGTCCTGTCGAAAATCCGGTCGCTTACGACTCCGCCGAGCGTATTACCCAGTACCCCAGCAAGGAAAACGCCGGCCGAGAAGAGCGCCGAGCTCTTCAGATTGAGCCGGTAGCTGTGAAGAAAGAACGATGGTATCCAAGCTAAATAGAGCCAGACCGTCCAACCGTAGCAGAAATAGACGGCGCTGACAGGAACCATTCTACAGGCTAGCATGAGCCAGGCCATTGTCTCTTTTTCTCCCTTCTTTCGAGCTGCATGGCTCGGCAAGCGCTCCAGTTCAAGCGGGGTGATGTCCGGGTGATCACCGGGATCGTCCCGAAAATACAAAGCCCACGCGATGACCAAAGCTACGCTGATGATGCCAAGGAAAATGAATGAACCTCGCCACGTCACGGCTACAATCAACCAAGCCACTAGAGGTGGCGTCAAGGCATTGCCTAGCCGCGCACTCGCGTCGGTGAGCTCCTGGGCAAACGCCCGTTTTTTCTTTTGGGGTCTAGTCACCCATCGCCCGCGTCGACATGGGGAACGTCGCGCCCTCTCCGAGCCCAAGCAAGACACGGGAAAAAAGCACTGCCGCCAGACTGCTGACTGTACCTGTCAGCAGGGTGGCGGACGCCCAGATAACGCCGCAGACGATCAGCCCAATTCGCGCGCCGAACCGGTCGCTCACCCAACCACCGATAATTTGGAAGATGAGGTATGGATAGGCAAAAGCGGAGCACACGAACCCGATTTGCGTGTTGCTCAGATGCAGGTCTCGTTCGAAGATGGGCGCAACCGTACTCACATTGTTCCGGTCTATGTAAGCAATCCCGTACAGAAGGCAAATCAGAAATAGCACGATGGCAGAGGCGGAGAGTGCTTTTGCAGGCATCGGAGCTATATTTGTATTAGCGGCCATTCAATGTGTCCGGCATTGTGTGGATGGCTTTCGTTTCACGCTGGTATGAATCACGCACTACTTGCTCCCCAGTTCAAGTTCTGTCGCCATGCCCGCCCGGTCGAGCCGATCGAGGGCTGCCATGACACCGCCTTTTTTGTAGGGGATTCCCGCCAGTCGCAGGCCCATTTCGATCCCGCTGAGCGTTCCCATCAGCATGAGATCGTTGAAGTGTCCTAGATGCCCGATGCGGAAAACCTTGCCCGCAAGTTTTCCCAAACCGGCTCCGAGCGACAGGTCAAAATGATCGAGGATAGTTGCTCGTAGTTGGTCTGCATCATGACTTTCTGGAGTGAAGACAGCGGTGACTGTATTCGAGTACTCTTGAGGCTTGCTACAGACAATTTCCAGGCCCCACCCCCAAACCGCCGCACGGACTGACTTCGCATGGCGTTCGTGCCGGCGAAATATGTTTGCCAGACCTTCCTCGCCCATCATCTGCAATGCCTCTTGCAAACCGTAAATGAGGTTCGTGGCTGGTGTATATGGGAAAAACCCCGTTTCACTAGACTTCAACATTCCCTGCCAGTCCCAATAAGACCTAGGCATTTTCGCGGACTTGTTCGCCGACAGTGCCTTCTGCGAAACGGCGTTAAAACTCAAACCGGGAGGATTCATCAAGCCCTTTTGCGAAGCCGCGATCGTAACGTCAACCTCCCATTCATCGTGGCGATAATCCATCGACCCTAAAGAGGAAATCGCATCCACTATCAACAGCGCAGAGTGGCCGACGCGATTCATCACGCGACGAAGCTCGGCGACTCCGCTTGTTACTCCCGTTGAAGTTTCATTGTGAACCACAAGCACAGCTTTGATAACGTGGCCCTTGTCCGAGTTCAATCGGGACTCCAGCTCTCCGGCTGCCGCGCCTGCACGCCAGCTTCCAGGGACTTGTTCCACCTGAAAGCCCATCTTTTGTGCCAATTGCACCCAGAGTTGAGAAAAGTGGCCCGTCTCGAACACCAAAACGCGGTCCCCCGGAGAAAGCGTGTTGACCAGCGCCGCTTCCCAAGCCCCGGTGCCAGAGGACGGATACATCACCACCCTGGAATTTGTTTGGAATATGGAACGCAGACCCTCCAAGACTTCCTTTGCCGATTTCGCAAATTCAACGCCACGGTGATCAATGATGGGCCGACCGATGACCCGCAGAACTCGATCGGGAATGTTTGTAGGACCGGGGATTTGCAAAAAATGGCGGCCGGTACGAATCATATAATTGATAGTACGGCTGAAAATACGCCAGCGACGCGCATGCGGAACTCACCCAAGACGATTCATTTACAAAACATACCAGTATCAAGACGACTTGCAGTGACCTCAATCATCCCAGACGTGGCCGCCCCGCAACAATAATGGGGTTGCAAGCGCATTCCTCTCGGAAAGGCCAGCGGGCGAGAGCATATCCTAGCTGTCGCGATGTGCGCTTAACGTCAGATTAATTTGCTTTTATCTAGCCCAGGGCCCATCACAATGTCTAGGTTAGGATGCTGCGCTGAAATATACTCCCCGCTGAGACGTCATTCTTTGCCTCGAGCACCAAGCTAAATGCGACCTCATGCCGGCAATTACGCCGCGCCATTGAGGGTTAGCAATGACGGCAGCAGGTAACATGACGGAGCATGTACAGAAGGCCGATACATCTCATTGTGGAGTTTTCTGCGTGTGGCTGTTTTTTCCACGGATCATTGAGGTTTCAAGCGGAACAGCATCAGCCTGCTTCCTTTCCGGCGACAAAACACCGAAGCTGTCTTAACTAAACGATCTAAGCTACGGCAGTTTCGGGCTCCTGTATTTCGCGATGCGGTTTCGAGAGAATCGCCGCCAGAACAGGTTACGGTCGAGAAGCTGGTTTCTCTCCATGAGCCGCAAACACTATCGCGAAAACGACAGATGTCACCAGTTCGCCACTCATCTCGGCGCGTTGATTGGCGCCCGCGGGCTTGTCTTTCTTGGCTATTCAATGCCCATGCGGTGCTGCATCTGCTCCAGCGTGATTCCCTTGGTCTCCGGATAAAAGAACAGCACGACGAAGAATTGCACCACCATCATGGCCGCGAAGAGCACGAAGGGGTACGCACCCGAAGATTTTGCGAGCTGTGGAAACGTATAGGCAATGATGGCATTCATGATCCAGTGCGAAGAGCTCCCAAGTGCTTGTCCCTTCGCGCGCACGCGGTTGGGAAATACTTCACTGATGTAGACCCAGATCACGGCTCCCTGTGAAATGGCAAAGAAGGCGATGTAGGCCACCAGCAGCCACAGGAGATAGCTCTGGTGGCTCTGAGTGAAGAACACCCAGGAGACGCCGGCAAGACACGCGGCTGTGCCAACCGATCCAATCAACAAAAGAGTCTTGCGGCCCAGCTTGTCGATGACCGTCATCGCCAGCAGGGTGGCCACCAGGTTCATGCTGCCGACGGCCACCGCTTGTAAGTCTCCTGATATCTTGCTGAAGCCCGCGGCCGCGAAGATGTCGTTCAAATAGTAGAGAATCGCATTGATGCCGGAGAGCTGATTGAACATCCCAATCGAGATCGCCAGAAAGATAGGGAGCCGGTATTTCCACGCGAAGAGAGGCTCAGACGTTTGCAACCGCTCCAGGTGCATGGAGTCTACGATCTCTCGGAGCTCGGCTTCCGGATTCTCCGCACCCATCAACTGAAGCACCAAGCGTGCTTCCTCGACGCGATTTTGCGTGACCAGCCAGCGAGAGCTGGGAGGAATGCCGAAGAGCATCGCCAGAAAAAGGACGGCTGGAAGCGCCGCCACGCCAAACTGCCAGCGCCATTCGGCCGCGCCAAATCCCATCCGCGCGATGCAATAGTTCGAAAAATAAGCCAGCAAAATGCCGATGACTATATTGATCTGAAAGAGGCCGACCAGGCGGCCCCGCAACCTCGCAGGAGCCAGTTCAGCAATGTAAACGGGTCCGAGGACAGAGGAGCCTCCAATCCCGAGCCCTCCAATGAAGCGCGCGGCAAGAAGTACGTACCAGTTCCACGCGAAGGCGCATCCCAAGGCAGACAAAACATAAAAGACGGCAAGAAGGCGCAGCGTCTCGCGCCCTCCCCATTTTTGACCAGGGATACCCGCGGACATCGCGCCAATGATCGTGCCGATGAGCGCCATGGAGACGGTGAGGCCCAGGGCTCTGGGGCTCAGCCCATAAACAGCCGTGAGCGAGTGCGTCGTGCCGGCGATGACGGCCGTGTCAAAACCAAACAGCAGACCGCCAAGTGCACCAACGACGGTGGCTTTTCGCAGAGGTGCGTTCAGTTTGAGCTCCTCTCGGCTGGCGTTTCAGGCAAGTTCGACGCGAAACGGATTCGCACCGTCTTGATCTCGAACGGATTGGTGTGCACCGTCACCGTGCCCTCCTGAAATGCTAGATCGGCCATCGGCTTCTCCATGAGGTCGGTCTCGGCCGCGGAGTTTGCGCGCACTGGAAGTTGCAGCTTTATATCATTATTCCTTTCCAGGCTACTCGTAAAATCGCAAGATAAGGGCTCCTCATCCTCCGCCTTCTTCAGCGCGGTGCGGACCACATTGTCGGGCTGCAACTGCAGGAAACAGAGTTCATCCCTCAGGTGGCCTCGTGATTCTGCGTTCGATACGCAAGCAGATGGTAGTTGAGTTCGAACCCGCGGCAAACGGTCTGCGCATCGCGCCTGAAGAAAGTTGACAGTCAGGACTCCGATTCAAATGCGCGAAAACGGCGCTCGAGCTCCCATTGTTGCTGGGCTCTCTCGCTGGACTTGAGAAAGGTCGCGCAACCGGAAGAAGGTTTTTCTGCGCCGAGAGAATCATGTGAGCAAGCGGAAACAGCGCGGGTGAACACATCCGGTGCGCTCCACAAGCTGCCGCCGGGCAGGAAACTGTGTTCCAGGCTGGTGCGGACCATCCGCTTGAGATCAGCGTAGCGGAGATCGTAAGTCTGCACGGCGCGGACGTATTCGTGCGTCAGGTCGATGCGCGACACACCCTCATCGTCCGATGAAAGCGCCACGGGGACGCCGAACATCCGGTAGAGCAAAAAGGGGTGATCCTTGCCGCTCACGCCGAGAATCACGTCATTGCTTGTCAGGCTGATTTCCACCATCACATGATTCGCGGCCATCTCTTTCAACAGCGCGTGAGGATGATTCTCGTAGATGATGTCGACGCCGTGACCGATGCGCTCCGCCTTCGCCTCTTCGACGGCGAGGCGAATATGGCAACAGAGGCCCTCATACGGAACAAAGCCCGGCGCAAGCTCGCCCGCATGCAAGCTCAGGTGAATCTTCGTATAAAACCCGTGAAGGAAACCGACGATGCGCATGTGCAGCGCGTAGTCGGCCATGGCCGTGTAGCCGTCCTCGGGCATTACCAGGTTGATGCCCACGAATCGCGGATCGGCCGAAGCCGTCTCAAAGCAGAGTAACGTTTGCGCAAACACCTGCTCCTTGGGAAAGCCGCGCAGAACTTGGCAGAGATAGCGGACCTGGACATGGCAGGCGGAAGCCGCATCCGGCTGTTCGCAGTGTTCGCGCTTCAGGCGGAGAGCTTCGGCCTGGTCGAGGCCCGTCTTGGCGAGGGCCACGTCGTCGCGCAATCCGTGAGCTAGTAATTCATCGCGCAATTGGCTGAGATCGTCGCGCCAGCCGATTTCTCTGGCGATAGCCGCGGTGTGACTGAAGTCCGGCGTGTGCATCAGTTCGAGATACTGTTCATTCTGTGCGGCAGCTCGAGTGGCGACCTCATCGATCCACTCGCCGAGGTGGCGGTGATCGGTACCGCCGAATTTCGAAAAGGCATCAAAGAAATGATCGTGTCCGGTCACCCCTGGCGAAGGCACAAAACCTCGCATGGAAAATGCATCTACAAGCGCGTCGTAGAGATCCTGATCTTTGAACGCGTTGGCCACGGGGACTTTACCCTCTCCGCAAGCGGTTTGGTCCGCTCCGCTGTTTGACGGGCCTTGCGGCTTGGCGAATGCCAGCTTGGCAATCTCGACGCACAAATGATCCTCTGCTGCGGCGCGAATCCAGGATTCCGCGTAAACAGCACCGCTCAGGTGATTGTGCAGATCGGCGCCCTTCGGCATGCCGAGCAGGAAGTGACGGAGCTGAAGCGGATTCTGCCGCGCGGCTTGGAGTCCGAGCTCGGTGCGTTGTTCGGAACTTGCCGCTACGCCCGAAGAATGCGGAGCTTTGGTTTGGGCCAACGCAATCGAGGTGAAAAGCAACAAAAAAACTAGAACGCGGGACGATCTGGAGAAAGGGAGACTTTGCAAAAGACTTATTTTCAAGTTTCTCATGCAGATCTTCTCCAGAGAATCGCCGCGAGATCGAATTGGCCACGGAACAATCGGATTCTTGCGGCGGCAAGCTGTGATATAGAGTCCTATTCGCGCGCTGCACAGCATATCAGGCAGATCAAACAGATCAAGAGGCCGGGAGATTTTATGAGCAGGCTCCATAAGCGGTTCGTTCTGGTGTTGATCGTGCTCGGAATTTTTCCCGTTTTGCTTCGTCCCCAAGCGACAACGTCCGGCGCGCCGATCCGCATCAAGGTCGTGGTGGTCGCCATGTTCGAACGCGGCGAGGACACTGGGGACACACCCGGGGAATACCAACTCTGGGTCGAGCGCGAGCACCTGGATCAAATCATTCCTCTCCCGGCCGGGTATCACCATGTGCGGCTGAACAAAGACGGAGTGCTGGGCATCTTGACTGGCGTCGGAACCGCCAAAGCAGCGGCGTCGGTAATGGCCGTCGGTTTGGACCCGCGATTCGACCTTTCGAAAGCGTACTGGCTCATCGCGGGCATCGGCGGCGGTGATCCCTCCGACGTTTCGCTAGGCTCCGCCGTCTGGGCCGATCATGTCCTCGATGGCGATCTCGCCTACGAAATCGACGCGCGCCAAGTTCCGGAAAATTGGCCGACAGGCTACGTGCCGTTGCGCAAAGCGACCCCCTACGAAGAACCGGTACGCAAGGAGCTCGAGGGCGAGGTCTACACGCTCAATCCGGAACTCGTCGGCTGGGCTTTTCGCATGACGAAAGATGTATCGCTTCTCGATTCCGATTCTCTGCGCGGTTCGCGGGCGCGCTTTGCCGGATTTCCTAATGCGCTGAAGCCGCCGTTCGTCACGCGCGGCGACACGCTCTCGTCAAGCACCTACTGGCACGGCTCAAAAATGAATGAATGGGCCAACGCCTGGACGCGCTACTACACCGCCAGCAAAGGGAATTACATGATTTCGGCCATGGAAGACACCGGTACGATGCAGGCGCTCACCTTCTTAAATCAAGCCGGCCGCGCCGATCTCCAGCGCGTGCTTGTCCTTCGCACGGTTAGCAATTACGACCGCGAGCCGCCCGGCGCCAACGTTGCCGATAGCCTGAAGACCATGGTGTCCGGCAACTACTCTGCTTACTTTCCTGCTCT
>Ga0179587_10000116_pt1 | contig 34447 bp, 47 predicted proteins | sample CZODoug2_1_08_16_FD_185932 | JGI IMG/M metagenome (GOLD analysis project Ga0179587, IMG submission 185932) | Vadose zone soil fungal communities from Angelo Coast Range Reserve, California, USA - CZODoug2_1_08_16fungal | ecosystem: Environmental > Terrestrial > Soil > Vadose zone | place: USA...
AACTGGTCGGTGAGCTCGACGATTCACCGCGAAGTCGTACTCGATGCCATCATCATGGCAGTACGTCGCAGACGGCCGCGCCAGACCTTGATCCACTCGGATCAGGGAAGGCAATACGGATGTGACGCCTGGAGGCGATTTTGTCGCTCGAACTATCGCGCGTCATTCAACTTGGCAGGGGCGCGTCAATCATGATGGCAAAGGATCACGCGGCATCTGGATCATGCCGCTGATGATTGTCGCTGGCAAGCGTTACGTCTCGGTTTGATTGTCGCTGAGCGTCAACGATTCACCGTTCTTGATTGTCGCGTGCTGAGCCGTCCTTCCGGGCCCGGGTTTCTTTCGAGGGAGTACGGTCCGTCTTCTGTAGCTTTCCACGTTCATCTCGAAGATCGTCGCGTGATGAACGAGTCGATCCACAGCAGCCAGAGTCATCGCAGGATCTTGGAAGACTTTTCCCCATTCTCCGAAGGGCTGGTTTGCCGTGATGAGAACGGAGCGGCGTTCGTAGCGAGCACTGATCAGTTCGAACAGCACAGAAGTTTCCGCTTGATCCTTGGGTCACGTAGACCAGATCGTCCAGGATCAGCAAGTGGTAGCGATCCAGGCGCTGGATTGCGGCCTCCAGAGCGAACTCGCGGCGCGCGATCTGCAGACGTTGCACCAGATCAGAGGTCCGCGTGTAGAGCACCCTCCAACCTTTCTCGACGAGTGAGAGTCCGATCGCTGCGGCCAGATGCGACTTGCCGCCACCGGGTGGTCCGAACAGCAGCAAGTTGGCACCTTTGTCGAGCCAGCCGTCGCCGGCGCACAGTGCTGAGACCTGGGCCTTGGAGATCATCGGCACCGCGGCGAAGTCGAAGTTATCGAGTATTTTATCCGCCGGCAGCTTCGCCTCGCCGAGATGCCGTTCGATACGCCGCCGATCGCGCTCAGCAACCTCATGTTCAGCGAGGGCCACGAGGAAGCGAGCCGCGGGCCAGCCTTCTTTGTCGGAGCGTTCGGCAAATTGCTGCCACAGGTGCTTGATCGCCGGCAGCCGCAGTTCGTTCAGGAGCAACGTCAGGCGTGATGCGTCGATAGTGGCACTCATGCTGCTTCTCCGATGTACGAGTCGTTCAGCGCTTCGTAGACGCTCAGTGAGGTCAGGTGCACCGACACCTGCGGTAAGCTCGCCAGATCGGGCGCGAAGTGTTCCCGCAGTATTTTCAGATCCGGCAGCCGATCCGCGGCGAGATCCTCGGTCAACAGGGCGGCGAGCTGTGCTTCGCAGGCTCGTTCATGCGCGATACTGAGCAGTTCAACCATCAGCTTGCATGCAGCTCGCTCCGATAACCGCTCGCATAGGTGGTCAAACATGTGCCGGTAGGCTTCGCGAGGCCACAGCTGATCTCGATACACGAGGTTCAGCAGCGCCATCGGTTTGCGCCGCAGCGCATGGATCACGTGCCGGTAATCGACCACGTGACCGTGCTTGCCGTCGCGGCCGGGCCGGCCGCGCACGAGAGTGAGCACGCGCGTGCCGCCGACGAACAACTCCACGCGATCATCAAACAGGTGAGCGCGCGGTCGGTGCCGGATCAGCCGCGAGGGCACGGTATAAAATACCTTGCGCAGGACGAAGCCGCCCGAGGTGCTGACGTAGACCAGCTCTTGCTCGTAGTCGGCGGTGCGGTTGTCCGGCAGCGGCTTCAGCACGGCGCGTTCGGCGTCGATGCGTTGCCGGTTGCGGGCATTTTTGCGACCCACGATTTCGTCCAGGAACGATCGATACGCAGCCAGGTCATCGAAGTCGATCGTGCCTCGCATCAGCAGCGCATCCCGGATCGAGTTCTTCAGGTGACCGTGGGGACTCTCGATCCCGCCGTTCTCGTCCGCGACACCGCGGTTGTTGCGTGTCGGCTCCATACCGTAGTGGTTGCAGAGAGCATCGTACCAGCTGGTGAGGTCCTCGCGGGCCTCGCGGTCGAGATTACGGAACGCGGCCGACAGACTGTCGCTGCGATGCTCGAGTGGCGCGCCGCCGGGCGCCCACAGCGCGTTCTGAAGTCCTTCAGCGAGCGCCACGTAGCTCTCGCCGCCCAGGATGACATGCACGTGCTCAAAGCCCGAACACGCCAACCGGAAGTGGTACAGTCGGTGATCGAGTTCGACACCGGAGACTCGCACGGCGAGGTCGCGCATCTCGGTAAAATCCGATAATCCCATGCGCCCCGGTTCCTGCACCTGGCGGAAGATGACGTCGCGCTCTTGACCGTTCATTGCACGCCATTGTCGGATCCGTCGCTCCATCGTTCGGCGCACCCCCTCGGGCAGGTCCGGATGGCGCCGTTGCATCTCCTCGAAGATCGCGACGGGCCTCAAACTTGGAGCCGCCTCGAGCATCGGCACGATCTCTGCGTCAAAGATGGCGATCAGTGGATCAGCTCTGCGCCGGCCGCGGGGCGCTCCTGTTTGTGAGGGCAATCGAGGATCGTTCGCGATGCGGTACGCGGTTCTCAAGCTAATCGCCGCTTGGGCGGCCGCCGCCGGCTTCTTCACAGTCAATCTGGATTTCATGTACAGCCTCATCTGGTGATCGTTGATGTGTCGACCGGGCATAAGGCAGGTACTCCGTCGCTGGGAACACCTCCTCAATACCCCATCGGCCTCGATCACCGACGAGCTGGACCCCAAATAGGGCCAAAATCGCCTCTTAACGGGTCAATTCCGAGCTAAAAGCCTCGAAAGCGACTCCATCAAAAATTTGCCATCCTGATTGTCGCGCTTGCCATCCTGATTGACGCGCAACACTCGAACCATCTCGAGCCAAGCATGAGCCGCAAAGGCAACTGTTGGGACAATGCGGTAGCGGAGTCCTTCTTTAGCAGCCTGAAGAAAGAACGTGTCAAGAAGCCAATTTACAAGAATCGAGACCTCGCCACCGCCGACATTTCTGAATACATCGATTCGTTCTACAATCGCAAGCGGCGTCACAGTCACCTAGGTGGGGTTAGTCCCGAGGACTTTGAATCAGCTCATCGGAAGCGCCAGAGTCGTGTCCACTAAATCCTGGGAACTCCAGGATGGGAACAACGGTGAGAGGGGAACGCAGCAGTCGATCGTAGCGATCGCAGTTGGCGGCCGGCTCGAGCTTGAGTTTCAATGCATCGGGTACCTGCAGCAGTGCGACGGGCGCCGGCGCCGCTGCCCGATGCAAGAGGTTCACGACGCGAGCGCTCGTGGCGACTTGTTCATTGAGCGCCACGGCGCAGGCCTCAGTGACGGCCTCCAAGCCGTAGAGGGCGACCATGGAGAGCACCTCCACGAATTGCCGATCGCCGTCGGGGTGGCGGGCGAACCGGCGAGCCGCTCGCGCAGGCGTGTCATCGTGGCCGGCAAATTCCAGTCTTTGAAGGGCACGCCGTTGCGAAGCACCCCGGGCTTTCTCTCGAGCGCGGGCACGTAATGCCAGGGGTTATATTGCACGTGGCCGCGGCCAAAGAAGCGCGGATGCTCGCCGATCATCTCCTCACCATGCATAACACGATGCGCTCGGCGTAGGCGCGCACGGTGGCGACCCGTCCGGCAAAGCGGCAATCGACGCTGTAGCGATTGCGCTCGAAGTTCACCAGACAGGTCTGGGAGATGCGTCCCGTGTCCTCGGCATAGCCGTCGAAGGGTACCGGCATCGCACGCGATGCTGCGCGTTCCTTCCTCCCGGACCTCGATGATCTTGCGACTGGTTTGCTCAGGATGGTGGCTTTCGCGTGCCAGCCGCAGACTGCGCGCAGCGAGATGCGCATTGAGCTCGGCCAGATCCGCGCAACGTACTTTCGGAGTGAACAGCCACTCGCGCACGTTGCCGACCTGGTTCTCAATCTGGCCCTTCTCCCACCCCGAGGCCGGGTGCAGGCGGTCGGATCGATGAAGTAGTGATTGCACATTGCGAAGAAGCGCCGGTTGTAACGGCGATGTCGCGGCGGTGATTTAAGGCGCACAACCTGATCGATATCAAAACGAAGCCTCGGCACCCGGAATCGAACGGTATCGTGGAGCGCCTCAACGGCACCCTGCGCGCCGAAAGCGACAACGACTACAGAAATAATTACCTGCAGGCCGAAGCGATCATTGCCAAGCGGATGGAGCAATACAACGAAGAGTCCAAGTTGATGTGAAGCGCGACACGGACCGATGTTAATCGCGCAGGGCAGACCATTGCAAATCGGCCAAGTCGAGACATCCAAAGGAAAGTTGAGCGGCAACGTCTGTCGCGCTTCATGTGTACTAGTCCCGACCCGATCTGACAGTTACCCGGTTCTCCGGCCTATTTCTGTCAGTTCAAGCTCAGTGATTTCTCCCGACAGATTCGTTTGCCATCTTCGAACGTCTCTATCGGCGTTCGACCACAGCACATTTTCCCTTGATGCGTGCGCACATGGTTGTATGAGTAGATCCACGCGTCAAGATCCGCCTGCAGCTCCTCGATTGTTGAGTAGATCTTCTTGCGAAAGGCGACGTGATAGAACTCTTTCAAGATGGTCTTATGGAAGCGCTCGCAGATCCCGTTGGTCTGCTGCGAATGCGCCTTAGTGCGCGTGTGGTCCACGTCGTTGACCGCCAGACATAGCTGGTACTCGTGCTGCTCGACCTTGCAGCAGTACTCGGTCCCTCGATCTGTACGCACGCGCAACAGCTCCACGCCATTTTGTTCGAAGAACGGCAGGACCTGGTTATTCAAGAGATCCGCGGCCGCCAGCGGAGTCTTGGTCGTATACAGCTTTGCAAACGCCACTTTCGCGTAGGTGTCGACGAAGGTCTGCTTATAGATCCGACCGACGGCCTTCATGTTGCCGACATAGAAGGTGTCTTGGGATCCAAGATACCCAGGGTGGGCAGTCTCGATCTCGCCGCATTCCATTTGCTCGTCGCGTTTGCGCTCCAGCGCTGCCACCTGCCTCTCGGTGAGCACGATGTCTTCTTCGGCGACCTTCTTCTCGAGCGCCGTTAGCCGAAGACGGAAGGTCTGCAGTCCGGTACGCAACCATACCGAGCGCACCCCGGTCGGACTGACTACAATGTTTCTTTTGCGCACTTCATGTCAACTCGGACAAAATGCCTGAGCTAAGAAGGGAGACTTTCACTGCTACCGCCTCAGTAAATTGCCGCTGCTGGTTGGCCATTCTACGAAGTCCACGGGCCGCCGCTATTCGCCGCACGCGTTCGTTTCGAACTTCATTGGGTTGTCCACGATGCCAGGTCGTCGGCATCAGCTTGGCAATGATCGCTTCGGCCTGCAGGTAATTATTTCCGTAGTCGTTGTCAGTTTCGGCGCGCACGGTTCCATTGAAGCGCTCGACTATGCCGCCTGATTCCGGGTGACAGCAAGCGCGGCAATTGCAGACGGAGTTCCCCCATGGCACCGCACGCGCTTCGGAACCATGAGTAACACTCAGGCCGCTGTTGATTTAGAATAGCTAACACACACTGCTATTGCGCCGTCATATGTTGATACCGCTCAAGAAGAACAGCAAAAACCTCGCGCTTACCGATAAACGACCTGCGACCATGCGCAACCTGCATATTGTCTAAAAGAAGAACGTCACCAGCTTGCCACTGGAATTCGACACTTTCACTCCGAAAAGCGGATCGAATACGCTCAAGGGTTTCACTCCCAAAGTCGCCCCCGTCACCGTAAAACGCATTGCGCGGTAGTCTGTCTCTACCAAATACGTCAATCATTTCACGTGATGCTTCGGGCCCAAGGCTAGAATAATGAAACAAGTGCGCCTGATTGAAAAACGTACGGACTTTAGTTTGTGGGTGAACGATGGCGCCTTGACAAACATGGGCTGTACGCAATGTCTCAGCGTCTAACCACTCATGATCAATTGCGTGTCTATCGCAATAATCCGCTACAGCTTCTTTATCGTCAGTTTGAAATACAATGCTCCAAGGAACGTCGATGTACGGATGGTAGTGCCTTACATACTGAACTTTTCGCGCCTCAAATTCCCCGAGAGTCTCTTCTCCTATCACTGCACTCACTCGCTTCATATCTGCAAGAGGAGTTTCACCTCCGGAAGTGGCAGGCACGGAGCAATAGAAGGCGACCTTTCTCGGCCATTCACTCTGATATGAGTTCTCCGTGTGAAGAGGGATCTCCTGAGACGGCGGATACTCGGATGCCGTAAGTAGATTGTTGGCGACCAAAGTTCTCGGGGTAGATCGATATATATATTTGAGGCGATCGTCAGAAATCGAACGAGCAAATTCATCAAAGTCAATCGTACCTCGGACATTGTAGCCTCGGAAAAGCACGGCTCCGTGCTCAACTAGCCATGCAGCTATTTGACTATTGTGCGATAGCGAGAACTCAGCCAAGGACTCCGGCGGCTGAGTTGGCGACACCACCAATGGGAGTCGCTGCCCTGGATGCATAGTGGTGGTAGAAAATGTGCTAATTTGACCTACTCCAATCTCGAACCCCAACCGGTCTTTCGTTGCCCTAAATTTCTCCACGCATATAATCCCGGTTCATTGTAGACCGTTGAGCATATGGCGTACCATAACCGAAGGACCTTCCATCGACCTGGCCGCAGAGGTGGCCTCACAAATTCAGACAGATTTCGCGGTCGGGATAAGTGGAACTCCGCGGGTTACGCAGCCGCCGCGAGCGGCTGAGAGTCGAAGTAAACGTGATCAGGCGTCTGTCGGTCAAGTGACGTATGCGGACGCCGGTTGTTGTAAAAGGAAAAATAGCGTTGGATGCCGGCCTTGGCCGCCGCGACGGAGTGTACGCATGCAGATAGACCTCTTCGTACTTGACCGACTTCCAGAGCCGCTCGACGAACACGTTATCGCGCCACGCACCGCGTCCATTCATGCTGATGCGGATTTTGTTTCTCTGCAGCGCATCGATGAAGCTCGCCGCGGTAAATTGCGAGCCCTGGCGCCCGCGGTCAAGAGTCTGAGGGATATTCGTAAGTTGTTGGGCCCGACCATCGATACTGGAAATTTGACGGTATCTATTCCTGTTATCAGAATTTGGTTTCGATACCCAGTAAAGCACATTATATAAATTACGTAAGTGCTTATTATATATAATATCATTCAGGATACCAAACGGCACTCCCTCGTGGGGGACCCTCTAACGTACGGAATTTATTCGATCGCCGTTACCGGAACTCAGTGGAGCGACACCTTCTGTCGCGTCTCACAGCTGGGCGGCATCGTGCCACTAATCGTGAGACTGACTTCGCTCCTTCGGTGACGCGAATCTCCCTTTTGGCCCGCGGAAGCATACAACCTAGAGAGTCACACGAACGGATTCTTGAGCCTCACCCCTGTAGGCGTGAAATGTTCCGTATTGCGAGTCACCACCGTTAAATCGTGAATGAGCGCTGTCGCCGCGTTCTGCTTATCCAATGGGTTTTCCGGGTTTGGAACCCTTAGGCGGCCCCACACGTGCGCTGTCTCCTCATCAATCGGCAAGATCGCATCCGCATAAGCCCGCGACACTTGCTTGAGCCAACGCTCCAAAAGGCGCGCCTGCTCCGCATCTCCGCGGTGCCTGATACGCTCAACTCCCTGCCGCAGCTCACCGATCGACACCACCGATAAATAAAGATCCAGCTCCTCTCGGCTCGCGCTCTCGAAGAACGCCCGCACCCCGGCGTTGGCTTTCTCGCCCTTGCGAATTTCGCTGATCACATCGGTATCGATGAGATACATAACTTACCGACGATCGCTTTGCTCACGGCTAAAGTCGTCGTCTTCTCCCACGTTCGGAATGGCCGCCAGCACAGCCGCCAACGGCCGCCGCTTCGTCCCCGTAAGCGCCGCTTTCAAAATTTCCCGATGCTCGTGCTCTGCACTGCGATTCCGCTTTGCCGCCCGGCGCTTTAGTGCCAGCACCAACTCAGCCGGCAAATCCCGTACGATCAATTGCGCCATGATAGAACCCTTCAATACAGACGAATATCTGCATATTATCGCAACTCATTAAGCAATGCTAGCATTGATATCAACACCGTTCATCAATACCGTGAACTCGACCTCGATATCCTTGATGCGGTCATCCGGAAGAATCTCGATGAATTATTGACCTTCGCCCAAGTTGTGCGACCGGAGTTATAAGGGGATTCTTCGTCGGCCAGATTGAGTGGGGTTTCTATTTTCGGTGAATGCACTACCGTCTGCGGCGAACGCACTTTCCCCGGTCCCTATGATCAGATGTGTAACAATGTCGGTCAGTACATCTGGCCACCAGCAACCATTGTAGCCGCGTTTTTGGTGTGCTGCGTTGTCACAACCCAGGTGCTACAACGTTTCAGGCGGCAAGGCTAAAATAGCGAAAAAGGATCGCGCTTTTGTCCGTGAGGAGAACCCATGCTGGACGCAATCGGCCATATCGCCCTCATCGTAAGGGACTCAAGTAGAACGGCGGCCATGTTTAAGGACTTGTTCGGCGCACTGATTGTCGTGCGCAAAGAAGACGATGGCCATGAGGAGACCTACGTGCGACTGGGTCGAACTTGGTTTGTCCTCGCACAGGCAGAAGTGGATCGTACCCGCAGTGGTGATCACATCGCGTTCTCGGTTTCAAAATCCACGCTTCTGGAAACTGCACAAAAACTCGAGAGCATGAACATGGAGTTCTTTCTTGCCAGATCAGACACCGCGCTCTATTTTTTCGACTACGACAATCACGTCTTCGAGCTCGATACGACGGACTTGGACGTTGAGTTGGCAGGATGACGGGCCTTGCTTTCATTCCGCGCCCTCGAGAGGTCCGACTTTCCGCTGCTGAAGCGGTGGCTCTTTGGATTGCTATAATAGACGGGCCCGATTCGCAAAAAATAAGGAAGGTCGATGTTTTCCCACATCATGATTGGCACCAATAACCTGGAACGCGCGAAAGTTTTCTATGACTCTGTACTGGGTACACTTGGCGTGCCGCCCGCAAGAGTCGATGGGCACAGGATCTTTTATCGAACGCCGAGCGGCGTTTTCTCCGTCACAAAACCCATTAATGGCGAGGACTCGACGTGCGCCAATGGTATGACGATCGGTTTTGCTGCAGCGTCGCCCGCGCAAGCAGATGCCTGGCATGCTGCTGGCCTTGCTGCTGGCGGCACTACATGTGAAGGCCCTCCGGGCGTGCGCGAAGGCAGCGCGGGTAAGCTTTATCTCGCCTATCTTCGCGACCTTGACGGGCACAAGCTCTGCGCCTTGCACAGACTCTGACCGCCAGATGTATGCCACGCGTACAAACGCCTGGGTTCTGCCAAATGGTGCTTTCAACCGAGACCGTAGACTCTAACGCTGCACACCGCGAGGATCCGGCAACACCAGAGCTAAGCGGTTGAGATCCCGCCTCCGAGGACTTCCCTACCCTCTCCATCCCCCGCCATTCCGCGCTCCCTACAGCAGTTTTCGCAGTCTTACGGATACCATTGCTGTAAGCAAGCGGGGCCGCGTTCCGGCCTGCTGACGTAGTCTCCAGTACCACCGAGCATTGATCGATACAACCTCAACCGCCATGCCCGCGAAAATATACGCTATAAAGACCACGCTCATGGTCCAAGTCCACGCGGCGAGACTCCTGGTCACCGCATCGTCCAGACGGAGAATTGTCGCTGAGGTGACGGCTTGCCTGAATTCGCCATAATTCTGCCCGCTGCGTGCCTTAAAAGCCGCTTCTAATGCTCTATCAAGAATCATCAGGAGCAGAAATGGCGGAGAGCTTAGAGAGTCGATTCGCGTCCGTTTCGGTTAAGGCCGTCGTAATCGCCGCATTAACCCTGCTGATGTTGTGGCCGTTGTCGCGTGTCGAGAGTCTGGTCAGCGAGAGGCAGACTCTCCAATCCCAGGCCTACGCCGTCATTGCAGCGGGATTTGGTGGCTCACAAATTCTCGGCGCGCCCATTCTTACAGTGGATACCCAAGATCGGACAGTCCAGGTCAATCCCACTACTAAAAACACAACGGAAACATGGAGCGAAGGCACGCCGCTGCACCTTCTTCCGGATGACGTTCAAATCACGAATCAAGTATCGGTCGAAGTACGCAGCAAGGGTATCTATTCGGTTCCCGTTTACATCTCCAAAGTCATCATGACCGGTGTGTTCAAGCCAGAGGCAATAGCGTCCCTGCTCCGCTCCAATGCCGACGTGCAGGTCCTTCCCACGCGTGCCGTATTTCAACTGCCCCTGTCGGGTGTCAAATACTTAAGAGCGCTGACGCGTTTCGAAGTGGATGGTCAGTCATTGCGTGCTGGCAGCGGCGAGGTTGCGGGATTCAGCGCCTTAAGCATCCCCATGGACTTGAAATCAAGAGGCGAGCTAAAGCCGTTGGCGTTTCGCTTAGAGCTCGAGATTGCCGGCAGTGAGTCGCTCCACTTCCTGCCCTTGGGAGCGCATACCACGGTGACGGCTAGCGTCGCCTGGCCGCATCCTGATTTTGATGGCGCCTTCCTCCCGGTTGCCCGCGATATCAAACCTGAAGGCTATTCCGCGAAATGGGAAGTGCTTGAACTGAATCGCGCCTACCCACAAGTCTGGCGCGGCGTGACCGTCACGGAATCTGCGCTTATGGAAACCGCCTTCGGCGTGCGACTCTTTCAGCCATCCAATATCTATACCCAGAACTACCGCGCCGTGCGCTACGGCATTTTATTTGTCGCGATCACTTTTGCGTGCTTCTTTGCCTGGGAGCATCTAGTTCGTGGGCTGCGTCTTCATCCAATGCAATATCTGCTGGTCGGGCTCGCCCTAGCGACCTTCTACCTGCTGCTTCTGGCGCTGTCGGAACACATCGGATTTGCCCTCTCCTATGGAGTGGCTGCAGCGGCATTGATTGCGCTGATCACAACTTACATCGCCGGAGCTACCAACAATCGCCTGGCGGCATTTGGGATCGGAGCAGCCCTAGCCATCACCTACGGCATTTTGTACGTGATACTCCTCTCAGAGGACTATGCTCTTCTGTTCGGCTCGCTCCTGCTATTCGTGATACTTGCCGCATTGATGGTCGCCACACGACGACTCGACTGGTCCAAAATTGGCCGCGAAAACGCAGGACAATGAGCTATTCTCCGTCACGGTGTTGCCGCATCCGCCAATTCCGAAATCCCATTGTTCTCTACACTCATCCCACACATCCTCGTTCTTGGTGACCCACTGTATGCACGCCGGGCGATGCATGAGCAATGGCTTAGTTATGTCAGATTTGTCAACGACACGCCTCAATCAGCAAGCATTGCTTGTCGGCCTGCAGCGACGCAATCGGCGATCCCTTTGTAATCACTCGTCGGTCGCCCTAGAATGACATTGAGGCAATCGATCGAACGGTCTTCTACTGCAATTGAAGGAATCAGGTCATGCACGGAGCATCAAGAACCTACCTAGCCGGCTGTTTCGCCATCCTCATATCTGCGTGCGGTGGCGGTAATAATGCTGCTGCCCCGATGCAGCCGCCGCCGCCCGCCAATTTCAATTTACAGGCCGGCATGGCCAAAATGGTGGCCAACGGCTTGAGTTCGAATGTTGCCTTAAGTGGAACCGCGACCGTCAACGGCGTCTCGACCGCATTCACCGGCTCCGGAACCTTTACGCGGCCGCCGGCGGTCAGTGCCACATTCAACGGCATCGCAGCTCTGTCGCAAACCACCACGGTCGCCGGGTCCATCACCGCCGCCGGCCAGACCACCCCGTATTCGACCAGCGTCACGGATTATTACGCCAGCAGTGACAGTGCATTTCTGGGCGAGGTTTCCGCCGGCGAGTACGACGTCGCGCAGGCGCCGATATCATTCCCCACCACGGTGACGGGTGGTTCATCCGGGACGTTGGGCACGCTCAGCCGCTACACCGACAGCACCATGAGCGTTTCGCTCGGCACGGCACAGGTGAGTTACTCTTTGCTGACGCCGGTGGATCCCGGCAGCCCAATCGGCATTGTGGTGACCACCAAAATCTTCGACACACAGAACACGCTCATCGAAACCGACGTGACGAACTACACCATGACAACGAGCAACGTGGTCTCACTGAGCGGCGCCTCGGCTCAGAATCAGTCCGGCATGCTCAAGATAACAGTGCAGTAGGCCGGAGTTCTTCGTCTGGTCGAGCCGTTCGTCCGCTGCGCTCCGCTATCCTGCTGCGCTGACGGTCCGGCCACTACGACGCTCCGCGCGGTAGACCAAATCGGTGCGGCAGTTATAAGCCAAGAGCGGCGACCGCAAGATTGTACTGTTCCGGACGCACGTAAATAACGTAACCGAAGCTGCCTCTGCCGTCGGCTACTCCCGTTGAGGCATACACGTTGACATTGGCCCTCGTGAGCTTCATGTGCATCTCAGCCAAGGCTCCAAGCGCATCGTCGCCCTGCACCAGAAGGGCCGGATGCGGTCCATCGAGGACGAGGCGATTCTTTTTTGCTTCGTTGGTAAGCTTGGCGGAGTCCTCAGGGAAGATCGTCAGCTGTGTGTGCAGCGGTCCTATAGGCACCGCAGTAAAGGCGAGCAAGTTCACTCCCAAATTGGCGAGAATCGCCAGCAATTTGTACGCCTCTCCAGGATCGTCTCTTACGGTTGTGGAGAAGTAGTCGATGCGTCGTACGTGAAATGCCATGGTGCCTCCAGGAAGCTTTACTTGCACGATCGTCCCGCAGCTCATTGAGCAGCCGCCCGGGTACCAGAATATAGCGCACAGCAAGCGAGCAAGTAGCAAAACGCGGCATCGGACTTACCGTGCGCGCCCTGGGTGACCGTCCATGATCACCGGTCGAACGCATGCGTTCGACCCATGGACGGATTTACCGCCGTCCGGAAAACAAATGCGATCCACGCATCTACTTCTGAGCCTTCGCCGTGATGTCTCTAAACGCCGCTGTCTGCATTTCCGATAGCTGCATCTTGTTTCTTTGCGGCGTGCTATACAGTGCATGCAGCAATGCCTTGTCCCAGACGGTCATTTCCTTTGGGCGCGACTCGCCTGAGTATTTAAATACGCTCAAAATTGTGGGCGCGTCGCCCAGATCCTTATCCAGATCAATTTGCGCCAATCCAATCATGCCGACGTAATCGCTCAGCTGGCCAAAATTGAGTTCGCGGACCTTCGCGGCATCGACAACCACGATGACCGACAGGATGTCCCTGGTCACGAGCGACGCATTCAGACGCGAACCGTATTGCGAGGGTAAAGTATTGACTACCGGCTCCGGCCCATTCGCACCAGCGAACTTTTTGGCGTGAATTGATCCCGTATCGAGAAATCCAGACACCATGCTCACCCCGTCAATGCTCGTCGTGCCCGCGTTGTACCAAACACGTATCGGCCGCGAGGTCTCCACAAACCTCTTAAGCTGCGCGCCGGTCTCGTAATTGAAGGCCTCTCCATTGTGATGATCGGCCAATTGCTTGAGCTTGGGCGCGGGGTCAGATGAAACAATGACGAAGAAATTCGGTTTACATTTGTCCGGGGCTAGCGGTGCTCCCGCAGTCTTGGCAATTTGCGACAGACGGGCAAGGATAAATTCCCCTTGCTCCTTGTTGAGACCGGCAGCCAAGGGACAAATAGGCGCATAAGTCCAACGCTCGAGAGACTCATCGTAGTGGGACTGAACGACTGCGGTAGAGACGAAGGCATTTACATCGCGCTTGAGTTTCTCCCGATCCCGCTGCGCTTGGACAGTGATCTGATCCAGCGAGTCGGCGCTGATTGCGACTGCTGTAAATGAGAGTCCGATTACCACGGAAATCACCCAAAGCACACGGCGCATCGACAACGCTAGTACGTCCATGAAACCTCCGCGCGAGCCGACCTTGGCCTGGCGAAGCCTAATCATAGCCCCGCGTTGGCAAACCTACCAATGCGCCGTTTTACAGTATTCGCTGATCCTCAATTATCCATACGCCGGCTATATCCCGGCGGAGGTTCGCAGCAGGGTGGTCCTAATCCAATTGTTGCTCTGCCTAAGGTTTTAACGGTCGCTGCCGTTTGGCCGCGAAAGCTCGGAGCGAGCGCGCTCCCGACAGGTGACACGTGATAGGTCTTTCCCGGTTGAGCACTGATCGTGAAATGCTGTCCTTCAATCACACGTAATGGCCCGCCGTCTTCCTGAATTTGGACGCGCTCCTTCCAAGGCGTGACGAAACTCAATGAGGAACCATTCCCGCCGCGGATAGAGAACGCGCTCACTTGGCCGTCAACCGCCTCCACAGCAATGAAGACATTTGCGCGCAGAGAGGTGGCCCCAGAGATGGTCCAACCAGGCGGGATCGCAGGGGCAATTCGAATTAAGCCGCTAGGCTCCTGTTGGGCGAGTGCTTCGGAAAGAGCGAGGGATACGACCGCACTCTGTTCAATATAAAATTCCTGCGGTGGATCACTCAACAGTGCTGACAAGCCATTGGGGTACGCCTGATAGAGTTGCACTAACTGGAAAATGGCGTGTGCCATCTCGCTGCCCCACCCTAACCGCGCGGCCTGAATCGGATCGTTGCTCCACGTTGCGATGTGCTTGAAAGGACGCAGTTCGAAGGTGCGCTTGGCGATGGCGAACAGGGGGTCCTCGACGCTGACGAGTTCGTAAGGCCAGATGGGCTCGAGGCCAACATTCTCGCCATTCGTGTACTTGGCTGCCGGCTCGTAACTTGCGGCTATCACTTTATCGTCCGGGGATGCTGAGAGTGCCGGTGAGGCCACTGTCGTGGCGGCGACCACCGGTAATTGCGGAGTCTTGTCCAGCGCTGTCCGCAGGAGCTGAACCAATTCGGCTTCTGTTCCGAGCACCTCGGATGCGGCGATGACCGCGGGATAAAGTCCGCGGATTGCAGACAGATCGGTTGTCGGATCAGTCACATCCATCTGCGTCTCGTGGGCATTCGATGGGGCGGTGTGTAGCAAACCATCCGACCCGATTTTCTGATAGCTGAGCAGAAAGCGCGCAGCCTCAACCATCAAGGGATGATTGGCCTGCAGGAACGCACGATCGTTGGTCTGCAAATAGGTGCGCCATATCCAAATACCGATCTCGGCCCCGGTGGTGAGCGTCCGGGCATTGGAACTGGCCGACCAGTCTGCATCACAGCTATGCGTAGTGATGGCGAACGGACGGAATCGATCAGTCTCGAACTCCACGCCGTTACCGTTGAAACGCATGGTCTCGGGAACGCAGACTCCGGGGCGCCCGGCCATATGGGTCTTAGTCCAGTGCCGAATCGCCTCAAGGTTGTTGCGATAAAGCGCAAACACCGGTGCATTTAATTCCGGCACACCAGCCGCCAAATTGGCAGCTACCTGCATGCGCAAGTTCCAGAACCAGAATGCGGCCGGGTCCCAAAAGTGATCATCTTTGGATGAAGAGAAAAGACCCGCTATCCCAGCGTTCGAGCCCGGAATGCTATCGCCACTTTGGGCTGCAGACGCAAATAGAAAAATAGTGCGCAGGCTCTCCGCATACCGGCCAATGCCGTCGCGTGACTCAGCCCGAACCGGATTAACGCGCGCCCAGAAATCATGCCACCAAGCCACCGTGGCGCTAAGTTCTACTTCAGGTGCGAACAGTGCATTTGCAGCTTGCATGGCCGACTGCTCGCCACGGAAGCCCGGGGCCGCGATCACCACTTCTAGACGGCCGGCGGCGCTTGGCAGTGCGGTGACCTCAACGGTGCGTTCATCGATAACAACCGCATGGACCGCGCGACCAATGGCGCGGATTGCCGCCAATGAACCAAATCGCTGCCCGGATGCTCCGGGCAGCGATTTGTCCAGCCAAGTCTCTGAGAGTACCGCGATACCTCCTTGAGCAGAGGCAATCGGTTTGCGGGGCTCCCACAATGCCAAGCGGATGTGCTGCACCCTTTGAGGTGCCAAGCCGCGCAGATCGATGATGACCCGATCCGCACCATGATCGACCCATGCTTGTAGCGAAACGCCGCCACCTGTTTCCTCCAGAACTCCATCTTCCAAGTTCAGACGACCACGAAAGCGGCGATCCTTAACTAGAATCTCCAAATCCGGAAAGCTGACTTGCCCGGGCGACCGCCGCTCCGGAAGGGTGTCTGCGCGATTGAGTTGAAGGGTCAAGCCGTGCGCGGACCAAAATGCTGCGCCCAATCTTCCATTACCGAGACCCACCGCTTGCGTCGGCAAGATGTTGGGCTGTTCGATCGATATCGAAGCGCGTGCCGCGATACTTCCGCCTAAAGACGGTTCACTGCGAGCACTCAGAGGCACGAGCAAAACGATTACCCAGCCCGCAATGTGAGCACGATGCATGATGATTATTGTAGCTCGAAGCGCTGCATCATCTGCGCGCTTCTTCGTCTGGTCGAGCCGAACCGCTCGCAAGGGGAACTTGATCGTGCAAGGGGATCTATCGGCTCGCACGATCGCGTTCGGACTATTTACTTGGTGGCACGCTCGAGTTGAAGATGTCCCGGTGCAGCTGCCAAGCGCCGTTCACTTGGCGCCACAGAACCATATACTTGCCGTGATCAACGGCTTTGCCGGCTTTGTCATGCATCTCATAAACGCCAACTTCGGTGGTCGTCGATCCTGATCCGAACTTCTCGAGCGTTGTCAGGCTGATGCTGGCGACACCAGAGTCGATCACACCTTGCATAAATTTTTGAATGGCGGCTCTGCCTTTGATGGCATCGCTGCCCTCAGGCATGAGCTGGGCGTTCGATGCGTACAGCGCAGCAACCGCCTTGCTATCCCCCTGGCGGAAAGCAGCTACAAATTGCGCGTTCACGGCTTCTATCGCATCCCGGGTGGTGTCCGCAGATACCGGGACCGACAGCACTAAGGCCGCAAGCGCGCCTGACACTAAATAACGAATTTTGCTGAACATCACGTGGATCCTTTTTGTTAGATTTATCCAGACGAGATCAAAAGGCCAATGGAGTATACAAGCACAAGAGCAGCTGACGATGCTTGTAGCCCAGCCGCGCAACGTCCTCGCTGTCATTTGGTTTCTCGTCCCTGAGCCTCCGCTGCTCTAGCCATGCCGCCGCGCGCAGCAAACACATGCTCCCCATATCGCATCGGCATTCTCAAGTCCTCGCTCTTCTGCCGTGGAGCCCACCCCTTACGGTCATGAATAGTAAGCCATTGATTTGTTGTATAATTGTTCCAATTGTTTGACAGCGGCGCCCCGCTCCCCAAGAATTATTCGGTGCTTCGCACCTCATTGCACTGCGCATTCCCGGCTCCACGCCGGCCCAGTGCGTACATCCATGTACGCCCGTTCGACGTGTACGTCTCACCCCTCGTGAATGCTCGCGGCCGCGCTACGGGTTGCCCTTCGGTGTTGCTCGGCGGCGTGCGCCTCGTCCCTCGCGTGCGCTCGACCTTCGGCGCCCACCGCTGACCGAATACTAGCTTCATCCTTGGAGAATATTATGTTGTCCACACGCAAACTCGGCAGCCAAGGTTTGGAAGTCTCCGCCATCGGCTTGGGCTGCATGGGCATGAGCCAGTTGTACGGACCGGCGGACGAGGCGGAATCCATCGCGACCCTGCATCGTTCCATTGAGCTCGGCTGCACCTTCTTGGACACGGCGGAAGTCTACGGTCCATTCATAAATGAGGAGTTGCTCGGGCGCGCATTGGGTCCGAAGCGCGCGCAAGTGACCATTGCCAGCAAATTTGGGTTTCGGATCAAGGACGGCAAAATTCTTGGAACCGATAGCAACCCGACGCATATCCGCGAGGTTGTGCATGCCGCGCTCAAGCGCCTGCGCACCGATCACATCGATCTTCTCTACCAGCACCGTGTTGATCGGAACGTGCCGATGGAATTGGTCGCCGGCACCGTGGGCGAGTTGGTACGCGAGGGGAAGGTGCGCTTCTTCGGCTTATCCGAAGCGGGAGTCGGCAACATCCGCAAGGCCCATGCCGTCCACCCCGTCTCCGCCGTGCAGAGCGAATATTCCCTGTGGGAACGGAATCTGGAGAAGGACGTGATCCCCGCCTTGGCGGAACTTAACATCGGACTCGTCCCCTTCTCCCCGCTGGGCCGGGGCTTCCTGACCGGCGTCGTCAAACGCGCCGAGGACTATCCGGAGGACGATTATCGTCGCAACGATCCGCGCTACCAAGGCAGCAATTACGACGCCAATGTCGCCGCTGCGCAAACGGTGCGCGATATCGCCAGCACCAAGCACGCAATGCCGGGACAGATCGCCCTCGCCTGGCTGCTGCACAAAGGCCCGTCGATCGTACCCATTCCCGGCACCAAGCGCCGCACCTATCTCGAGGAGAACATCGCCGCCGCGATCATCTCCCTCAGCCCGAAAGAGATGAAGGCCTTGGACGACGCTCTGGCACCCAACAAGGTTGCAGGTCCCCGATATGGCGCGGCCATGATGTCGATGATCGATCGCTAAAGACGCGCAGCACATTCGAAGCGTTTATACTTAGTGGCCTCGGTGCATCGCTTAAGGAAAACCCGATAACCCAGTCAAAAAAAGCACACGCCTTAGGCTTCAATCACATCGCGCTCGAGGTGGGCGACGTTGACGAGGCGCTGGCCTTCTACGGACGCATCTTTGATTTCAAGCTGCTCGGTAAAGAGAAGGACATGGCCTTCATCGACTTAGGCGATCAATTCGAGTAGGCACTGTCCTCTGCGCGATGCAAGATCGCAAAAGCGCGGAAAGTGTTTGCCGGAGCCGCCGTCGGGCGATGCCAGGGTCTATACTCAGGCGCTTCTTTCGCACGCTGGCGGAACGCTCCATGGAAAACTCAAAAGTCGCATTCCTGTTTTGTTCCCTACTATTCGCGGTCCCTGGCTCTGCACAGGTGGCACTAAAATCCGATACACCCAGCATCTTGTTCTGGACACCGGAACAGCAGAGCGCGGGATATCGCAGCATCGAAAAGATCTACAAAGTCGCGACAGTAAAGCGCGGCTCAGCGGTGCACGCCTTGCCCAAAGTCCGGAGGCAACTGTCGCCGACTTGGGACTACGCGGGTCGTCAATGGACGGTCGCAGACTATATGAACGCGAACCGAACCTCGGGTGTCCTGGTCTTGAAGGACGGCAAGATTGTGTTGGAGCGCTATGGCTTGGGTCGCACGCCAAACGATCGCTGGACTTCGTTCTCCGTCGCTAAATCCCTGACCTCAACGCTGGTCGGCGCTGCCATTCTGGATGGCAAGATCAAGGGGCCGGACTCCGTGGTCACTGACTACGTGCCTGAGCTCAAAGGCTCAGCCTACGACGGGGTCACGGTGAGGCAGCTACTCATGATGAGCTCAGGCGTGAAGTGGAATGAGGACTACACCGACCCTAAGTCGGACGTGGCCCAGGCAGGTTTTACCGGTAGCGAGCCGGGCATGGATCCTCTGGTCAGTTACATGCGTCATTTGCCGCGCGACGCCGAGCCGGGCACGAAGTGGCATTACGATACGGGCGAGACGGATATGGTAGGCATTATGGTCTCCAATGCCGTCGGCAAACCACTCTCGCAATATCTCTCCGAGAAAGTCTGGACCACCTACGGCATGGAGCAGGATGCGGTGTGGATGGTGGATGCATCGGGAAAGCAGGAACGTGGCGGTTGCTGCATTTCCATGACTCTGCGCGACTATGCGCGCGTCGGACAATTCATCTTAGATGGCGGCAACGCTCAAGGTCGACAGGTAGTTCCCTCTTATTGGGTGGCGCAGGCCACCAGCAAGGAGATCGACAACGGCGCCGGCGGCTACGGCTATTTCTGGTGGATCCGTCAAAATGGCAGCTACGAAGCGGTGGGCATCTTTGGGCAGTCGATCACGACGTTCAAAGACGACCGATTGGTCATTGTCATCAATTCCGCATGGCCGGTCGCCACCGGCAAGGAGTACAGCGCGGCCCGAACTGCGTTCGTCAACGCATTGCACGAGGCGGCGAGATCTTCTACGTCTGGCCGGGCCGTTCGTGCGTCTCTGCACTCACCCGGCACGGCGAGTCAGGTGCGCAAGCCCGACTCGCCTTCCGGATTTTGAACGAGGGCGGTGCGTGAATGAGCGCGGCGACCGCCATCAAGGCGCGGCACGCCTCCGGGAAAACCCCCGACTCTAGGTCGGGGGTTCCGTGGTTGCAAGCGGACCGGCCTCCAGGCATGGTCAATTCAACCAGTGCAGTCGATCCCAAGTGGCGAACCAGAGCAGGCCTATTTGGCTGGTGCTTTCTTGGTCTTCAACTCCACCAAGATCAACTCGAATGGCTTGTCGCCGACGTTTTCCGGCAGATGCTCACCGGCGTCCGTCCACTGGACCGCCCCGCTCTTCACCGGAGCATCCTGAGTCTTTCCGTCCGGCAGCGTGAACCGCGATTTGCCATCAGTCAGAAAAACCGCCACGCTATTCGGGTGATGGTGCATCACCGACTTTTCGTGTGCTGGGTACGTTATGCGCAACACGCGCACACTGTCATTCTCGAACTCCACCTTGTAGTGTTTGGCGTCGACCTTGACCGGATCCTGCGCATTTGCCGCCCCACCGGCCAGCAATCCGGCGCCACCGAAAGCAATCAGGCTGATAGCAAGAAATAACGCGTGCATACCGCCTTCCGCGGTCCTGCGCCGAAGAATAAAATCGTACATAGTGAGGTCTCCATAGTTTTAGGACGGCTTCGCGGTTTACCAGGCGCTTAAGCCGGATAGCAGCCGCTCGGCCTCGTTATTATTTCAATCACTTAGATTGCCCGCATGCTCGCTGACTCTTGCGGACAAAACTCTCCCTGCCAGTTTCGTATACGCCTGTTTTCTCTGGCGCGCTACATGCGTTGATTTTTACACTGTCATCCGGCGGCCCGAGCGCACGGCGCCGAAGAGGCTAAAACTGCGTCGATCGAGGACGCAAGCCGCCGCTCTGCCCTACTACGCGCGTTACTCCTACGAGCGTTGTGGCCGATGTCGGGCAGCCCAAGGTTATGCGCACTGGAATTCTTAGCTAGCGGCACTGCGCCTCGCTGGGAGGGCCGCAAAAGGATGATGGTGATATGAATCAGAGCGATGCAGGGCAGCAGCCAGAGATCCCTAAGGTTGGGTCGCTGGATGTTCCTGGCGGCTAGCAATATGTTGAAGCCTAGCTGCCGAATGCAGAGGGTGAGATCCACTCGACGCCGTGCCCGACCGCGTTTTGATAATGTATTGCGGGGAAAAAAAGAGCCGACCAATCGCAATCTGTCCTACGCTTGTCGGCAGCTTCTAAACACCCACACTATCGCTGCGCTCCCGCCGATGCCCACAAAACACAGCAGCGCTAAGTCAGGACTTCCGGTCAGTAAATGAAATACAAAACCAGCAAACGAAGAAGCGGCGGCAAGACCAAAGAGACCGTCGACGAGATGAATGAAGGGCGACATCGAGTGGCCTCCGACAGTGGTGGTGCCTGCGATATTCGCGCAAGTGTCTCCGTCTAGCGAGATGTCGGTGTCCAGCTACAAGTGCAATTGAGACCTTTTGACTTAATAAATCATGTATTGCACGCCGCTTGCATGAGGAGTCCACGTGAGGGAGTGCACAAGATCGTTTTCGAGACCCACCGCGACTGTACGCAATGTCATGCAGGGATGGGCGAACCCTCAACCCACAACATCGCATCAATCCTCTGATTCAAGCGAACAGCTGCACTGTTTGCCACCAGTCGCATTGGCGCTGCACAGGATGCGCGTCGCCGCGCAGCAACAACAGCCCACATTGATTTGGAACGTCGACAAGCCCAGACTGTCTTCCAGTGCGCAGGAGAACCACCCCATGTCATCTCCTCGAATTACCGTCGGAATATTTGCGATCTTCTCAATCATGCTGATCGTGATGCGGGTTCTCATCGAGCGCGGCGGCGGCTCGAGCTTCCTCCGCAACGCCGCCTTCATGACATTCATAGTTTCCGCAGTTCCGTTGAGCCTTTTATTAGCCTTTAAGATTCGTCTGCGCTGCGCACGTCGTTGAGCACTTGGGGGTGTGACAAAGTGATCTAGAATTAGGAGCCTGTGAAATGAACGCAGAGAGATTTGCAACATTACTGGTCGGTGCGGCCATTTCGGCTCTAGCGCCGCCTACCGTGTTCGGGGCCGCAGCCGCGCCGGCATCCGGTGCTTACAAAGCGCCAATGAACGCAAATGGTCAGCCCGATCTCGAGGGCACCTGGACGAACGCAACGTTGACCGTGCTCGAACGGCCCAAAGAGTACGGCACCCGCATGGGTTTGACCGCCGAGGAGGTCGCGAAGATTGAGGGCAGTAGCGCGCAATTGTTCGCCGCGGACAACGCCCCTAGGGATCCGAAGGTGAAGACCACCGACCTACCGCACGAGTGCGGCCTCGGGTTCAGTGGCGCAGGATGCGGTTACAACGCCGCGTGGATCGATCCGGGCACTACGGTGATGCGCGTAAACGGCGAGCCGCGAAGTTCCTTTATTACGGACCCGGCCGATGGACGTCTGCCGCCCTACAAAGCCGGTGTCAGGGCTCCCGGAATGGAACAGTATGCGCACCGCGGCGAAAACCCTGAGAATATGGCCGTGTCTGAACGCTGCTTAAGCTCGTTCGGCTACAGTGCCGGACCGGTGATGTTGCCTTTGCTTTACAATAATAATTACGAGGTCGCACAGACCAAGGACACGGTGGCCATTGTCGTGGAAATGGTGCACGACGTGCGCATGATTCATGTCGGCGGCAAGCATCGCACCGACGGACTGCGGCCATGGATGGGCGACTCCATAGGTTGGTACGAGGGCCCAACGCTAGTTGTCGAGACGACCAACTTCCCGCAAGCGACGGCGCTGCACGGCGCTTGGAAAGAGTTGAAAGTCACCGAACGATTTACACGAGTGGGATCGCATCGGATTCTGTATCAATTCAGAGTTCAAGATCCGACCGTGTGGGACACCTCGTGGGGTGGCGAATATGAATTCAGCGCTTCCAAGGGTCGAGTCTTCGAGTACGCTTGTCACGAGGGCAACTACGCACTTTCAAACATGCTCGCCGGCGCCCGTGCTGATGAATCGGCCGCAGCAGGCAAGAGGACGGCTACAGCGACACCTGCTTCCGCTAATCCAGGCAAGAAGCAATAAGAATGTAGCGTTTCGGGAAAGCTTCGCACCGGGCTTATGTGCCAACGGCATGCCGCGCTGCTTTTGCATTTCAATCGCCCGACTGACAGCCTTGTCTTCCGCAGCTCTTCTTCTGACCGGCCCGTCCGCGGCAGTCTTCGATCTCGGCCGCAAATGCCGCGTCGAGTCTCTCAAGCACTTCACTCTGAATGGCAACCTCCGCGACTGCCTTCCTATCCCTAAATGCAAAACTGAGCGCGATCCATCGAGAAGAATCCAGGAACCGATACGCTGGGCTCACTCGAGTAAATGAAGCCAATGCCAAGTACAGCGCAGCATTCGGTGCTCGATGCTTCACACCTCCACAAAAGGCTGCAGCTGCCGCGCCTGCGTGCTTGCGGCCAATGGCCTTCAAATCCCCCACCGCTGCCACACCATGGCCAAATTTTTCCACGTCGCGCCAAATTGTCGTCCGTTCTCCGACAGACGCGCGATCAAGCCCGTACTTCATAAGGACTCGAATCAACGCCCGAGCCTGAGCTCGAACAAAATCATCGGAATTAGCCATATAGGTCTCCAGAAAGGCAAAACCCCAAGAATTCCGGCTGTGCCGGCACTCGAGGGGTTGACTTCCGAGGCCGACGCTTTAGCAGAATTTATGAGTCGCCCTGCAAGTAGTCTGTAAATCGGCGACGGAGTAAAGATAGCACTTCTTCGTGTGGCCGGGAACTCTTCGTCGGCCGGGCTGTTCGGACGACATCACGCCGTCCATGGCCAGTCATAGAAACCGCCCTTCGATGCGTTGCCACCGCGGCGCTACGCTATCCTGCTTCGCTTGGCGGACCAGCCCGAAATTCCTGTTCGGGGATTCGCAACGGTGTTGCTCACCCCTGTTGCAAATGGTGATCGAATGTCGCAACACGGGTAACATCCACCCTGGTGGCCCTCTTCCCTTGCTGCGCCAGCAGCGAGTCGGCTTCCGGCGTCGCTGTTACTCCAAGCTCTGTCTAAGCCGCGCCCTGAAAAACGTGAGCTCTTTCTTTGCGGATTCTTTGACAAACCCATGTTGAAACAACTGAGCCACTAATCCGTCGCGATCTGCCGCCGAAAGATCCTGAAACCAAGACTTGACCTTGCCTTCCAATCCCTTGCTTTTGCGTGGCAAAACCTTCTCTTTCTTGAGCAACCAGATCAGTCGCTCAAACGGGGTCTTCCGCGTTGTTCCCGGAATCTCCTCAAATGCGTCCTGTTGCTCACTCACTCGACGAACCTTAAATCCACGCTCAACCGTCAGATGCTTCACCAACGGATCGAAACCCTTCTTGTCCTTCGAGAGGATGACGCACTCGGCTTGTGGGTTTGCGTGCAGTAATTCGCCTAAATAAAAGGCAATACAGAAATCACAGGCATTACGCTCGACGCTCAAGATGCGCACATAGTCGAATCGACTTCCCATGGACTGTGCCTGAACGACAAGGTTGGTGGGTAGCGTTCCCTGCTTGCCCCCCAAAACAAAACCCACTTTCACATCATCCGGCAGCGCTTCAAGATCCACCGCTTGAATATTCTCGTAATCGACCAACAAGATGCGCTCCGTCATCACGACGCTCCTTTCAAACGCGATGCGGTAAAGTCATCGACCGCTCCAGGTCAGGACTTAAAGTCGATCGGAGTCATCACCTACGACCGGCGGGCATCATTCGCATCATCAATTGGTCAAACAGCGGCACCGCAAAAGCCGTATCGCCGTGGTCGGGGCTATAGACCATGCCCTTCGCTGCGCGCTGGCCCGAGCGACTTGACCTTTCGACCAGGGCATGAACCGTGGCAATGCGCACGTGATCCGCGGTGATAGGCGAAGAAGGTGCTACCGACCAAGCGTTTTTACCCCACTCCTGCAAGAAGTAGGGATAGCCTTGAGTCTGCGCAAGTATTTCATCGAGTACAGCGATGTCGAATACGACTCCCTCTTTTTTCTGCTGGCGCCGTCAATGGCGAGTTTAACCTAGGTTATGTTTTTTGATAAACATGCCAATGGCAGTATGCATTTTGCCAATAAGCCGTATTATATTGATAAATCAATATTTTAAGGTGTTCTTCATTTGGCCGAGCCGTTCGGGCTCCAGCCCGCGCTCGACGCCGGCGAGTTAGAGGCGTGACTCTAACTCGCCTCCCGGACTCTCGGCCAAAGCCCCTTCGAGTCCGTTGCGACATCCTGTAGCGAGCCAGCGAGCGCGACGTTCTAGACTCTCGCCGGTGCTTTTCTTGCACGAAAATAGGGTTCGAAAGGTGATGAGTGTCGATCGTTTCCTCGCGGCCGTCTTTTTTTTGGCCCGGGGTCTTGCCGGCCATTCCGACATCGACTTCGAATGCATGGTCGGCGGTCTCTCCCGTGCGAAAAATGATCGACACTATGTGCGGTGGCGGACAGACATCGTTAACCCTACTGGATAAAATATCTCCTGGAGCATCCCACTTCCAATTGGAAAAGGAGCGCCAATGCCAACGCAAATGGAGTCAACGCCTCGACGGAATACGCCGTGCGCCATCTCACATAGACAGAACGCAGAAGCACAACCAGAGATTGATTCAAGTGTCGTAATCAAAGTGACCCGGCAAGATGGCGAGCCACTCACGGACGAGCAGCGCCGCGAGCTCATCGCAACGATTTGGCGAGAAATATATGGCCCTTAGCCTTCTACAACTCCTCTGACGGATCGCTCTACCGAGCGCATTTACTGCAGGAAGTAGAAGTACGTCAGTGCCCCTAAAGCCGATAAAGCTTGAAATACTCGCGGCGATGTTGACGATCTCGAGGGTTGGCATAGTGTTCCTCGGTTGGCCGGGCCGTTCACACCGCAACGCAGCGCACTACGACGCGAAGCGTCGAAGAACGCTTGCGAAAGCGGCCCCGAGCTAAGCAAGGGGTGACGAGACTGCCAATTCTCGGCTGGCGCCGCTGTATACTGTGGCCAGCCTTGCGACTGCTCTATGGGCAGGCGGCGGCTCCGTACGTTCGAACCGCAAAATTAGCACTCAACTACCGAAGACCTCTATATGAACATCCCGCCTCGTTTCTTCGGTGTGACGCTGGTCTTATTGCTGGGTTCTGGTGTGGCATATGCAAACGAATACGATGAGACGATTCAGCGATTCAAACATGCCGGAGAAAGTGCTGTCTTTTTCAACGATTGTTATGCCTACGCTGTATTCCCAACGATTGGCGCCGGTGGCCTCGGCGTCGGTGGAGCTCGAGGCGCGGGTCAGGTGTATGTGCATGATCGGCTCGTCGGCGACGCCGTAATGACGCAGTTGAGCATCGGGTTCCAGGCCGGCGGCAAAGCGTATAGCGAAATCATATTCTTCCAAGACAAGCGACACTTGGACGAATTCGAATCCGGTAAATTCGAATTTGCGGCTGGTGCCAGCGCCGTCGCCATCACGGCGGGAGCCTCTGCGAGCATTGGCACAGATCGCGCCTCGTCGGGAGCGAGTCGTGGGAAAGACAATGCCACAACCAACGGCGATTACCAGAGTGGCATGGCGGTGTTTACCATCGCCAAGGGCGGCCTCATGTTCGCTGCCGATATTTCCGGCGAGAAGTTTGCTTACAGAGAACGGCCGGAGAAGTAGCCTATCGTCGAAAAGGCACCCGGCTTCGCCCTAAGCTTAAGTGGAGGCACTCTTCGGCGTGTAATTCTGTTCGCTCCGAGCGCTCCAGCGGTACAGATTTTCATCCTGACAATGAGGGCATTTGATCGCAGTCAATTGATCATCGAATTCCGTCAACGCTTTGCCGCCCGGTGCAGTCGCCGCAATCGCGATCACTCGCCCGCACGATCGATTCTTACACAGCCACCCGACGTAGACCTCGCCCGGCACCATCTGTTGCGGCGCCCTGACATCGACGTGGCGCAACGGGGCAGTGGCGACCGGTTTGTGTGATGGCGTACCTTTACCTTTTGTTGGACGTTTGATCGCCATTACCGCCTCCCCGCTTAGGAAGAATTATAGACGCTCTTGTCACTGGTTGGCCGCCGCGGCAACTGTCGGGCGCCTCAGCCTCAGCTTGGAGGACCAATGTGCGCCAGCAGACAGACAATCGCGGCGCAGCAATGGAACGATCCAGGCTGTCTATGAAGGAATTATTGCAACAGCTTAGCCCCGATTACTATTGCTTCGTGCAATTACTCATTGCGCACGCTAAGTTCAAGCAACTACGTCAATGGCGCGTTGACGTTAAGAGACGGAGCAAAATTCCTCTCGGGATGTCGCGCGCCCCAAACAAGCCTCGCGCCGATCCCCATCGAAATCAACATTTCGGCGGTAGAATTGCGATCGAACAACATCGTGGCCCACGTGCGCGACATCCTAACGTTTATGCGGGATCGGGAATCGGCCGTTGCCGCGAAGTGGCCGTTCGATAAGGCCGCTGTGTCAAAGTCCAACCGTCGAGCACAAATACTACGGGTATGCACATACGCCAGGGACGCGGTGCCGCATGACGTCACAACACCCAATATGTAACATCTCGCGCTCGGTTGATTCACTGCGTACTGGGGGCGGACGCATGAAGTGTGTCTGCCGCAAATAATAAATTCCAACTCAAGGATATTCACATGTTACTGAAGCATCGACTGGCCGCGTCCGCGGCATTCTTCTGTCTCGCATTCATTGGCGGGTCCGCGTTGGCGGATGATCATCCGTACACCGAAGGCCCCGTCGTCAATGTCTCCAGGATCCGGACGGTAGATGGTAAATTCGATGAATATATGAACTTTGTGGCCACGAAGTGGAAACAGGAACAAGAGGCCGGCAAGAAGATGGGCGACGTTCTCCGCTACGAAGTAATCACAGTTGAGCCCCGCACTCCGGATGACCCGGACGTACTTCTCATCGTTTATTATAAGAATTGGGCTGCGTTGGATGGGTCGATTGCAAAGAGCGATGCAATTGCCAAATTGGTGGATGGCTCCGTAGCTGCTGCGAACAAGGGCCAGGTCGATCGCGCGAGCATTCGGCGAGTTCTAGGCTCCTCAACAATGCAGGTGCTTAACCTGAAGTAGCGCGACTGCGAGAAGGAGCCGGGTTCCTTTCCTGGCTCCTTTCTCCCTTTCGAGTACAGAACATCGAATGTTGAGCAGGAAACTAGCCTCGAATTAAGCTGCTTCGCAGGCAGTCATTGGCGATCGACGCACTTTTAACTTACGCCGCCTGCGCCATCCGCAACTTCACCAATAGGGGCAGGTATAGAGAGCACCGAACTCGTCGCCGCAGTGACCTCAAACCCCCTCCACGATCCGCAAGTCTCGCACGACGCCATCCGCCAGCGCCGCCAACGCCATTTGATAGCCGGGGCTATCATGCACCGCGACGGCTTTCTCTACAGAATCGAACTCGATTACTACGGCTCGTTCCATTTTACCCTCGTCGTACACCCGGGCCGGCATTCCTCGTGCCAAAAGGCGTCCACCGCCCTTTTCGATAGCAGGACCGGCCAGCTTTGCATAGGCGGCGAGTGTTTTGGGATCCACAATCTCCCGATAAAACGCAATCCAATAGGCTTTAGCCATGGTTTCCGATCTTCTTGAAAGGTGCGCGTTGAGCTGGATCGTAAAAGAACGTTTCCTCCGCAATGCGCTCGCCCTCCCAGCATTGGTATGCGAGTTCCTCCATACGGGTGATGGTCCCATCGAGCCATTCGAATTGGAAAATCCAACGGATTACGACTTTGTCACCGTTGACGAACACCGGGCGCACGCACTGCGATGACACCGACTTCGCTCGTGACATGACGTTTCGTTCGGCCGCGACATGTTTGTCGCGCCCAACTCGCGGCGGAGACTGGTTCTCTTGCATGGATGCCCCCGTCGTGTAGAACTCTTCGACAGCCTGCGCATGAGCATTCTGCTCGACTCGGGTAATGAATCGTTCAAGCGTATCGGTGGTAGGCACGTGTGCTCTCTGGCCGGTTAACGACTTTATAATTTTCACACATCCGAATCGTACTCCTCAATGTCCGCCTACGAGAATTCTGTGCGCTCGGGGTCGGATGAGTGCAGTTGGCCGGTCAGCGCCTGTAGCCCGGTGCGAGAACGCAAATGCGAACAATCGACCCTGAGCGGTCCGTGATGACCGACTGTTATCGGGTAGCTGAACGAACGATGGCGATGAGCAAACCAGCCATCCGCCTACCAATCAAGTTGATAGAACGCGTACCAGTGCAACCTTGGCGAACGAGCTGCACGAACACCAAGCTAGTGCTTGTAACGAGTTCCCCACTATCGTCGCGCCAACCTCTTCATTCGGGCAAATTCATCTTCTTCAAGAACGTCTTGTACCGCGGATCACCCTCGAGTGCCTTAAAGGGCACATCACCTTTGATGTGGCTGAGACTCAGATCCTTCTGTTCATAGGCGCGGTCCAGCCACTTGAAGGCCTCGTCTGACTCGCCGCGAAACGCATAAACCTGCGCGATGTAAAACGGGTTGTGTTTTGCCTGGTCTTTAAGCATCTGTGCGAGCGCTACGTCGGAATCTGCCTTTCGCCTCAGGGCAAAATAGGCCATCGCGGATCCGCCTAGGCGCGTGGCGTCGTCTCCCTCCTTTTGCATTTCAGTCAATGCCGCTTGAGGTTGGTTACGCGCGAGCAACACGCGCCCAAGATAAAAGTGGGCGCGGCTGAAAGTCGGGCTGATTGCGAGGGTGCGGCGTATGGCCGCTTCCGCCTCTGCAAATCGGCCGCGCCGCAACTGTACCTGGTAAAGCACGAAGTAACCGCTAGGATTCAACGGGTCCTGCGTCAGGGACGCGTTTACCAGCTTAAGCGCTTCGTCCCAATGGCCCGTGCTCAGCGATTGCAGTGCGCCGACAAATAGGATGCGCGGGTCGTTTGGAGCGAGGGCCTGTGCCAGTTTAAGTTCCCGGTCGGCAGCTGACCAATCCCAATCGTAGACGCCATGTATTCTGCCGAGCCCCGCGTGCGCATCGGCGAGGTTCGGGTCTAGCTTGAGTGCGAGTTCTTCGGCGTGACGCGCCGGCTCGAAAGCGGCGGCCGGAGGCATGAATCCCCACTCTCCGAGCACCATATACGCGGCAGCGAGCTTTGACGCCGCGACCGCGAACGCCGGGTCGAGATCGAGCGCTTGTTGAAAGTAATTAGCGGCTCGTTCGCTGCCCTGCTGATCGAAGCGATCAAAGGCATGCTGTCCCCGCAGATACAAGGTGTAGGCATCCGTGTTGCGCAGGGCCGGGCGAGAGGCGATGCCCTCGGAGCTCATTTCGATTTGCAGCGCCCGCACTAGTGTGTCCGCGATCTCATCCTGCATCTTGAGGACGTCACTCAACTCTCGATCATAGTTCTGCGAAAAGAGGTGCGTCCCATCTCGACTATTGATTAGCTGTGCGGTCACTCGCAATCGATCACCGGATTTTCGTACACTTCCCTCCAGCACATAGGCCACGCCGAGCTGGGTCGCGATGCTGCGCAGATCCCCGGTTTTTCCCTTGAACTGAAACGATGAGGTGCGGCTGATGACTTTAAGTCCAGGAATTTTCACGAGTAGATCGATGATCTCCTCTGCCATGCCATCGGCGAAATATTCCTGGTCCTTCTTCTCGCTCATATCGGTGAAGGGCAGCACCGCGATCGACTTGTCCGAGATTGCCGCGACCACCGGCGCCTGCGGATCCCGCTGCTTCGACGGCCAGTAACGAACCATAACGCCGACGACTAGGGCGGCGACGACGAGGAACACCGCAGCGGCGATCAGACGCTTAACTGTCGGATAACTGGGTTTACGTTTCCGATCAGCCAGATTCCTGATGTCAGTCCCCAAACCAGGACTGACCCTCGAGGGAGCAAGACTTTGCCCCACTGCTTGCATGAGCTTCATCAGCGCCGCCGGCACACCTAATGCCGCCACATCAATCCATTGCGACTCGCTCAAGAAATACTCAAAAGACCGGGTCACTGGTGCCACATCGGTCCGTAGAACGATAATTCGCCGCCGCTTTGACGCGGCCCGCTCAACCTCTCGTCCTACATGCGGAGAAGCGACCGCGTGTTCAGAAAGCACCAATACAAGGATTTTTGCGTCATTAATCGCCCCCACGATCTCATCAGCGTACTGCAGCCCCGGTGTGACATCACGAGGCGCAATCCAGCATTTGATCCCGTGCTGTTCGAGACTCTCGATGACGGCATTGGCGACCGCGGTATCTTGCGACGCATAGCTGATGAAGACTGGCGCGGGCGCACCCGACGGCTGGCCGGCCGCCTCCGAGGACTTCGCTACCCCCTCATCCTCCGCCATACCGCGCTCCCTACAGCAGATTTGCAGTCTTACGGATACCATCGCGGTAAGCAAGCGACGCCCTGGCCTCCAACGTCCACATGGCCACGCGTCTTGGCCTTTCCCACTCGACGAAGCGTCAAGGATGACGCGACCCAGCGGCGGCGGGTTGCGCAAGCAGAGCCGCCAGCTGTAAGTGATACTGGCTCGCGCCGCCTCGTTCCCGCATTTCTGCCTGTTTTGCCGAGAAATGCAGCTTGCCCGAGTTTTATATACGGGGTAATTTCGGCCATTGAATCATGGCAACCAAGATTCAGCACATACGGACGCTGCGCCTCAAGGTGAAGGCGGAAGGCTACGCATGGCTCAATGCTGCGGCGATCGAAGTGAACCAGGTTTGGAATTTCGCCAACGCCAGCAGCTACAAAGCGGCGCGCCCCTTTGCAGGACCGCCTAAATGGCTCACCGCGTTTGATCTGGACAAGCTCACTGCCGGGGCAAGCAAGTGCTTTGCCCGTATCGGCTCGGATACCATTCAGCGGGTCAATGCCGAGTATGCGACCCGTCGACAGCAATTCAAGCTATCAAGGCTTAACTGGCGCGTGAGCAAAGGCGCGAAGCGCTCCTTGGGCTGGGTGCCTTTCAAAGCGGTGCAACTAAAACGACAAGGAAAGTCGCTGCGCTTCTCGGGCAAAGCCTTCCGGGTCTTTGAACGAGAGCTTCTTGAGGGAACCACGTGGAAATGCGGCTGCTTTGCTCAAGATTCGGTCGGGGACTGGTGGTTGTGTTTGCCCGTCGCAGTCGAAGCCTCTCAGCAGGTTGCGCCGAAGATGGAAGTCGGGATTGATTTGGGCGTTGAGCACATCGCCACCACCAGCGATGGGGAGAAGCTGCGCTCGGGCCGTTTCTATCGAAATATCGAGCAGAAAATTGCCCATGCTCAGCGCCGCGGCCATAAACGTCAGGCCAAGCGCCTGCACCGAACCGCTGCCCGGCGACGAAAGGAAGCCTTGCATCGGTTCTCAACGAAGATTGTTAAGGAATACCAGAATATCGTCATTGGCGATGTGAGTAGCAGAAAACTGGTGAAGACCCGGATGGCTAAGTCGGTGCTCGATGCCGGTTGGGGAATACTCAAGACGCAGCTGCGGTATAAGGGCCAGCAGGCCGGCAGGCGCGTATCGATCGTCAACGAGAGCAACACAACGCGAGCATGCAACGACTGCAAGGCCCTCACCGGTCCTGCTGGAATTGACATGCTCGCTGTAAGGACATGGGTGTGCAGTGCGTGTGGTGTCACGCACGATCGGGACGTCAATGCGGCCCGCAACATGCTGTCCGCGGGGAGGTCGCCCCCGTCCGTTCGCGGGAACGAGTCATCGTTTTCAGCTACGCCGCCGAGCCAGACATCCCATCGATACGAGGCAAGGATCAGCGCACTGAAAACGGCGGCGTGAGCACCGGTGACGAACATCCAGCCCGAGGCTATGTTGGCGCAGATGACCATCAGCGCTGATCACCGGGCGCTGCTACTCGATGCATTTGCTCAGGTCAGGAACAGTATTGTAGCAGTCAGATGACCATGAGCCTCGGCCGCTCAACTCGCTACTCAACTACAACCGTCACGATCATTCGCGGATGAACGGAACACGTGCAATGATAGGTGCCGGGTTTGTCGAACGTGAACGTGATGCTCTCGTCAGTGTCGACCGAGCTGCGAGGCGGCCCGCAATCGCTCCGAACGATGCGAGGCTCATCGTCGGTGTTCGTCCATTTCACGACGCCCCCTGCCTTGATCACTATGAACATGGCCATTCACCCATGTAGACCCCGGGACAGAGCGGTTTATTCCATTGTGCGTGAAATAGCGTGTTGACGGCGGCAGTGTCGTGACAATCGTGGGGACAAGCGCGACAAGATGGTTCGAGCCGCAATGGCACGTTCATTTCGACCGAAACTTAGCCGAAGACGGACTTGTTTACGGCGGTTCGGAATACAAATGACGCTCCGCGTGTCCGCCTTGTCCGCGGACACAGCCCGGCAGTCACCCGCGTCGCCCCATCCGATGAAAATTACGTTTGAAATAAACGTTATCCTCGGGTCTTTGCAACTCCCAAGGCCCTTGCTGTGTCATGTCAGTAAGGATCGATGACAGTTACACCCGGAGACACACATGAACACCCTTTCTTCCAAACTCACCGCCCTCGCAGCCGCTCTATTGATGAACGGCCTTGTCATGGGAGCCCTCGGATATCTGTTCGCAATTCAATCGCACCCACAATTGTCAGTGATCTCATTCGCCCGGCGGGTCGCAGCGTATCAATGGTTCACTTAGAGGTTGTCGGCCCCGCAAATTGACTTGAGTATCGAAATCCGCTCATTTTCAGGATCCGTACTCATCAGGGAATCGCGCAGCCAAGTCCTGCTCCGCTCATGGACCTGCCACTACTTCCCTCAACGACGGTGAGTCAGGCGCGCTCGCCCGTGGGCAGGTGGTACTCGTAGACGTAGAAGTCATTATCGCGAACCCACCCCTCGCGCTCGTACAGGCGTTGCGCAGGCAGATTCGTCACAGCAGTCTGCAGCATGAGCTGATCGGCACCCTGCCCGGCTGCATAGTCCACCGCCGCCCGTAGCAGTGCGGCAGCCGCTCCGCAACGACGCGCCTGCGGCGCGACGAACAGGTCGTACAGGAAGAACATGCGTGTCAGGGACACCGAAGCGAAACACGGGTAGAGCTGGCTGAAGCCGATCGCCGCGCCGTGCAGTCGTGCGACGAACACCACTGACTCGCGGCGCGCGACCCGCTCTTGCAGAAATAACCGCGCCCGCGGATCATCGGCTCGGCCGTAGAAGCGCCGATAGGCGTCGAACAGCGGCGCGATCTCATCGACGTGGCGCAGTTCGGCCCGTTCAATGCTGACTTGAGTATTCATGCTGACCTCCGCGCGTTAGGACCGCTTCGCTGCGTCGATCACGTTTTGGCAAGAAGGCGCCGTTCTCTACCCAAAGCCTGCCCTCGTGTCCCCGCTAGTAGGCACCCTCACAGCGGCCGAGCTCAGACCACGCCACACGCAGCGCCCCCGATCGCAGCAACATGCACACAGTATCGCCCGTCTTT
>Ga0179587_10000123_pt1 | contig 32798 bp, 16 predicted proteins | sample CZODoug2_1_08_16_FD_185932 | JGI IMG/M metagenome (GOLD analysis project Ga0179587, IMG submission 185932) | Vadose zone soil fungal communities from Angelo Coast Range Reserve, California, USA - CZODoug2_1_08_16fungal | ecosystem: Environmental > Terrestrial > Soil > Vadose zone | place: USA...
ATGCCGACGTGCCGTAGCGGTCGATGGCCGCTTTGGCCGCCGCGCTGACGTCGGGATGGCCGCCGAGCCCTAAGTAGTTGTAGCTCGAAAAATTGCTGAAGGTTTCGCCGTCGATCACGGTGGTCGCGCCGGCGAGACCATCGTGCATGCGAAAGAAAGGATTGGCGACGCCGAGCTTTTCAGCCCCTTCGCTGAGAATGCGCAATTGCTGGTAGTCCGGGTGCAAATCAAAGCGGCACCAACTGTCGGGAATCGAGTCCACCCGCAGCGCCGCGCTGCCGCTTGCGCGCACCGGGGTCGGCGCGTCATGTTCCCGTTCGACTTTACGCAGGCGTCGTTGCAGGGCGTCTTGAATCAGACGTTCCTTGAGCGGCGCCGTCAGACCATGCAGCACCTTGCGCGGGCCGCTCATCCGTTCGCCGCCCGCGTGAGGGAACGTGCCTCGGAACCAGCGTTGATCTTGCTGACCATGTCGGCTGCAGTCTCGGCGCTCAATTCCCCGGCATGCTGGGTAACCGCGAGGCTAACCTGAGCCGCCAGGGTGCTGTCAGGCGTTACCAGCGCGGCTCCGTCGACCGGCTGCAGGAGGTGTTGAATGCGTTCCACGATGCGCTCGATGGTGGGGCCGCCGCTCAAGGCCAAGGCGGACAGACGGACATCGAGCCTTGATTCGATCGAGGTCGCGAGCTCCACGGCCATCAGCGAGTCCATCCCCATGTCAAGAAGCGACGTCGCGGGTTCGATTCGTTCGGGCGCGATGCGTAAAATTTCAGCCACTTCGGCACGCACCAGGGCGGTCAATTCGGTAAGCGCCTCATCGGCGGGCAGCCCGCAGAGCCAACGGCGCAGATCCTGCGCCGAATCGCCGGCATGGGCGCCGCGGTCGCCGCCGGCCGTGAGCCGTGCCAGCTCCGAGAATTTCGGTGCTTGCGCGGCCGGCAGACTGCGGCTCAAGGTCCGCCAATCGAGATCGACAAATCCCAAGTTACCGGCCTGCGCGCCGATCAGGCGTTCGAGTGCGGCCAGCAGGTCCTCGGATTTCAGGGCCTCACCGCCCATCCGCCCAACCAGTGCAGAGAGGACCCGTTCATTGCGCGCGAGATAGCCCGCATCCGCAATCGGCCCCCAGCCGACGCAGGCGACCGGGAGGCCTTGGCTTCGCCGTTCCTGGGCGAGTGCTTCCACGCCGAAGTTCGCGGCAACGTAGGCGGCTTGTCCGGGATTGCCGAAGAGCGTCGTCGCCGACGAATAGAGCACGAAGAAATCGAGCGCATGGGCGCGAGTGGCTTCATGCAGATTGAGCGCACCCAGCACCTTCGGCGCGAGCACGCGGTGCAGCTGACCACGGTTCATATCGCGCAGCAGGGCGTCCTCGATCACCATGGCCGCGTGGACGACACCGCCGAGCGGCGGCATGTTGCCCTCAATCGACCCCAATGCCTCGCGCAGCTGCCTTAAGTCCGCGACGTCGCAGGCCGGCGCCGCGACCGTCACGCCCTGCTCGGCGAATTCGAGGAGTTGCGATGCGGCCTCGGGGGTGCCGGCCCCACCGCGACGGCTCAAGAGCAGCAACTGCCGTGCGCCGCGGCTCACCAGCCAGCGCGCCGTGCGCAGTCCGAAGCCCGACAAGCCGCCGCTCACCAGGTAGGTGGCATCGGGGCGAATCGCAACCGGCGGCGCTTCCGTGAGTTCCGGCGCCAGCGGCGCGAAATCCGGCGGAAAGGTGACGACGATTTTGCCGAGGTGGCGCGACGCCTGCATGTGGCGAAAAGCGGCCGCGATGTCCAACGCATCAAAGGTCCGGTGCGGCAGAGGCTGCAGCGTCCCGTCGGCGAACAAGGCCATCAAGTCGACGAACACGCGGCGCGCGGTGTCGGGACGCTGCGCCAGCAGTTGGTCCGCATCGATCCCGAAGTACGAGATGTTGTTGCGGAACGGGCGCAACCCGACCTGGGAATTCTCGTAGAAATCGCGCTTACCCAGCTCGAGCATGCGGCCGAACGGGCGCAGCAGGCGCAGATTTCGCGGGATCGCATCGCCGGCCAGCGAATTCAAGATCACATCCACGCCCACGCCGCCGGTGGCCTTCAGCACCTCGTCGGCGAAGGCGAGCGAGCGCGAATCGAAGACATGATCGGCGCCGAGCAGATGCACGAAATCGCGCTTCTCGTCGGTGCCGGCGGTGGCGAAGATTTCCGCGCCCAGGTGCTTTGCGAGCTGGATCGCGGCGATGCCCACCCCGCCGGCGCCGCCGTGGATGAGCACCCGCTCACCCTCGCGCAAGCGTGCGAGTTCATGCAGCGCATAGTAGGCGGTGAAGAACGCGGTGGGCACCGTGGCCGCGGCCGCGAACGACCAGGCAGCGGGTTTGCGGGTGACGGCGAGCGCGCGGGTGCGCACGCGATTGGCGAAGGATGCCGGCGCGAAGGCGATCACGGCGTCGCCGGGAGCGACGTCGGTGACGCCGACGCCAACCCGGGTCACGAGGCCCGATACCTCCATCCCCAAGGTCGGGCCGCAGAAGCCATCTTCGACGGCTTCGTCCGGCAGCAAGCCCATCGCATACATCACGTCGCGAAAGTTCAAGCCCGCCGCGTGCACCTCGATCTCGACTTCGTCCTCGGCCATCGACGCAGGCTCCGGCTCCGTGCGCCACCCGAGATTGCGAAACGGTCCCGGCACCGAACAATCAAGCTGCACGCGCGGGCTGCGCTCCTCGAGAACCGGCGATGCTGTGGCAAGCTGCGGCAGGGCGGCCGGGGCGATGCGGGTCGCGTAACGGCCCGACGACGTCAACAGGATTTCATCCTCGGCGTCAGGGCAAAGAATCTCTCGGCCTAAGTTTGCGGCGTTCGCCGCGAACGGTAGAGGTTCGATGAGGTCGACCCAGCGTATGCGTTGCTCGGTACACTCTTGCATCGCGACGCGCGCGATCCCCCAAAGCGCGGCATCGCGCAGCCCGTCGCCCGGCGGCTCAGCCGAAAGGGCGGAGCGCACGGTCGCCGGCAACAGCGCGGTGCCCGCCTGCGCGGCAACCACCCACACGTCCGGGCGGATCGCATGCCGTGCGCAGGCCTGCAGCCAGGCGACGAGCACGCCGGCACGCGACTCCTGCGCCGCAGCGCGTGCTGTCGGCGGCGCGGCTGCGGAGGCGAGATCGAGCCCCGCCAAATGAACCCAGCCCTGCGGCGCAATACCGCTCTCCGACAGATCGCTGAGCAACTGATCCCAATGCGCGGCGGCGTGCGGGTCGAGCGCGTAGCGCTGTGGTCCCAACGGCCGATACGAGGAGGCGGTCACGAGCGTCACCAGGCGTTGACCGCGAGCCTCGAGCACGCTGGTCAGCGCCATCCCGAGGTCGGCGGAATAGCCGTTCGCATCGCACAGGACGAGGCAGGTGCGGCTGTCGATGAGCGGTGCGGCCTCGTGGCGCGGCGGCACGCCGGCGCGTGCGATCAAGAGGTAAGCGCCGCTCGGTGCGGCCGGCAGGTCGTGCACGACCTCGACCATCTCGAAGTTCGCGCCCGTGAGCAGTTCGCGCCACTGCTCCGGGTTTAAGAGCCGCGGGCGCACCGCAGATGCGTGGGCGTGTGCCGGCCGGCTTTGCCACCAGGCCGGGTCGAGGCCGAACAGCAAGTCGGCGGCGCGCGAGGACTGCTGCTCAAGCACGACCAGTCGACCATCATCGAGCAGCAGACTGCGCGCGTTCGCGAGCCGCCGCACGTGGTCCGCTCCCGCCGCGATCCCCTCGCCGAGCACCACGATATCGAAGCCGGCGCCCGGCGCCGTGCGATCGAGATCAACCAGCAGAGAGGGCAGCGCGGCGGTCGCCGGCCAGCGGCCGTGTACGTCGTCCAATAGCGCCTGGGTGGCGGCGCCGATCACGAAGTCGCAGCGGTCCGCATCGACGTCGGGCAGCAAGGTCAGACCCTCGGCCGGCGGTGCGCTCACCAGCCGCAGCACGCGCAAGCGGCTGTGCGCCGGCTGCGCGGCGAGGGCGGAGCGGATTACATCCATCATCGCCTGGGAGACGTCGGCCGCTTCCTCCTGTGTGCAGCCCTCGGTCCACGCGGTTCCGCCGTCCGGGTGCTTATCGCCGTGGCCTGTGCTCAGGCGCTCGGCGAGATGCAAGCCCGCCGCACCCACGCGCGCGGTGAGGGGCGCATATTCGGGATAATCGGCGATGAGGCTCGACCAGATATCCACGTGTTCGGGAAGCGTCACATCGGTACGCCACAGCGATTGGCCGCCGATGGGCTGCACGAGGCCATCCTCGGCCAACATCTGCACGAGTCTGCGCAGCAGCGGCTCGCTGCTCTCGGCAACGCGGCCCGACTCGACCAGCGCCTGCGGATCGATGGGCTGATCGCCGAGCAGTTCGCGCAGTGCGCGCGCGGCAAACGACCCGCACAGTGCATCGAGGAGGGGCTCGACTTCCAGGGAAAAGCGCTTGCGTCCCGCGAGCCGCTTAAGGCTGTGCAGGCGAACCGCGCAGACTTCCGCGAGTACGTCAGTTGCCGGCAGGGCAACGGCGCGCGGCGAGCCACGGCGCGGCATGGGCACGGCGCGGGTCGCCAGCCAGCGCGAGCCCCGCGCGGCGCCGCCGTGGATGCCGACCGCGCGAAAGCGTACGCCGTGCGCGATCGCGATGGGGGCGCCCACCGCATCGAACAAGGTGAAATCGGCGCGCAACGAGCGCCGGCTGCGGCGCTCAGAATCCGCGGGCTCCGCCAGGGCAACGGCCGCCGGCACGTGCGGCTGCAGCAGTTCCAGCCGTTCGATGCGGACCGGCAGGAATGCCGGGGCATCGGCCGCCGCAGTTCGTTGTTCGCGCAAGGCGAGATCCGCGAGCAGCTGGAATGCCCCGTCGAGATAGGCCGGATGCAACAGCGTGGTTGCGATCTCCGCGGCGATTTCCTTCGGCGTGGTCAGAGTGCCCAGCATGCCCTCGCGCCGGTACCAGACCGACGAAACCGTGCGGAACGCCGGCCCGTAGTTGAGGCCGAGGGTGCGCGCAAACTCGTAGTGGGCCTCGCCCCCGACGTCTTCCGGTCGTACCGGGAGTTCCGGCTGCGCTCGGCCGGCGACCACGCACTCCTCGACCAGCCGGCCGGTGGCGTGCGTGCGCCACGGCGCGTCGTCGAGGCGCTCGCGGCTCACGATGGTAAAGCGGCCATCGGCGGCGTCCAGCCTCAAGCGCATCGCGCGCGAACGATCGGCGTCGAGCAACAGCGGCGCCAGGATTTCCAGTTCCTCGATCACCTGCGGCAGTGCTTCCGAACGATGTTCTATGCGGCGGCGCGCGCGGCCGGCGGCGAGGGCCATCTCCACGAAGCCGGCCGCGGGAAACACCGCGCCCCCGCCCACCGCATGATCGGCATAGGTCGGCAGCTTGGCGACGTCCAGATGATTTTCCCAATGCAGTGCCTCGCCCGCGAGCGCGTACCCCAGCAGCGGGTGCTCGATATGGCGCGTGAGCCTTCCTTCAGATTCGGCGGTAACGGGGTGCCAGTAGCGTTCCCGTTGCCACGGGTAGTGCGGAAGGTCGACGTAGCGCGCCGCTGCGGACGGGGCCCGTGAGGCGTTGCGCAGCGCACCCGTGACTTCGAGTTGCGCGATGAGGGCGAGTACGCGTGCCTGCCCGCTCTCGTGTCGAGTCAAACTGGGCATGACCGCGGCCGCTGACCCTAACGGCTTGGTGATCTCGGTGAGGTACGACGCGAGCACGGCGCGCGGGCCGATCTCGACGAAGGTGTTGACGCCATCGGCCGCCATGGTTCGGATCGTCGCCTCGAAATTCACCGGCTCACGGACGTTGCGCCACCAGTAGGACGGGCCGAGATCGACACCAGGGAAGGTCGAATCGACCAGCGCGCCGGTCACCGACGAGTACATCGGAATGTCGGCGCCGCGCGCTTCCAGGCCCTGCAAGGACATCACGAGGCCGTCGCGAATGGGGTCCATGGCGGCGCTGTGAAAGGCGTAATCGAGCGCGAGGCGCTGGAAGGCGATTCTGCGCTGCGTCAGCGCGGTTTCGAAACGCGTCATGGCCTCCACATCGCCGGCGAGGGTGACGCAATGCGCGCTGTTGACCGCCGCGATCTCGAGTTGTCCCCCGACATTCAGCGTCTCGAGCAACGTTTGAGCGTCGGCAGGTGCGATCGTGACCGCGGTCATGCATCCCCGGCCTCGGGTGGTTGCCTGGTGCGTGCTCCGCTCGTGGATGACGCGTACCGCCTGCTGCAAGGTCAGCGCGCCGCTCGCCCAGGCCGCGGCCACTTCGCCGACGCTGTGGCCGCAGACGGCAATCGGCCGAACCCCCCGGTGCTCGAGCATGCGGGTGAGGCCCACTTGCACAGCGAAGAGGGCGGGCTGCGCCACCTCGGTGAGCGCGAAGCGACTTTGATCCGCCCGAGCCTTGAGTTCCGCGACTATCGACTCGCCTGAGATGCGCCCATAGAGCGCATCCACTTCCTCGACGACCTCGCGAAACTGCGCGTCCTCGTCGAGGAGCATCAACCCCATGCCGACCCACTGCGACCCGTTGCCCGAATAAATGAAGGCGGGCGCCGATGCGTCGGGGCGATACTTGCCGACCGTGACGCCCACCGCGGCGTCGGTCGCGGCGAACTCATCGAGGGCGCGTGCGATGCCCTCTCGATCGGACGCATTCGCGGCGAGCCGATGCTGGTGGATGTCCCGATGCATGGCGGCGCTATGAAGAATGTCGCGCAACTGCAGTTCTGGGCGGGATCGTAGGTGCTGTGCCATCTCCTCGGCCACCACCAGCAGCGCCGCGGGACTGCGCGCCGAGAGCAGCAGTGGGGGAAGAGCCGCCGGCGCAGGCTCTTCGGGTAGTTCGGCCTTAGGGACTAACGAGATCACCGGCTCGAAGCTGGTGAGCACGGCGTGCGCATTGGTGCCGCCGAAGCCGAAGGCGCTGACCCCAATGACCAGCCGCCGATCCGCCGCCAGATGGAAGGACTCGGTCACGGGTGCAAGATTCCAACCCGCCAAGTCGATCGCCGGGTTGGCGGAGTTCAGGTGAATGTTCGCCGGTACGACCCGATCGCGCAGCACGTGCAGCACTTTGACGAGGCCTGCCATGCCGGCGGCGGCCTCGAGATGACCGAGGTTGCCCTTGACCGATCCGATCGGCAGCGGATTGTTCGGCGAGCGCCGACGACCTAGGGCCTCGCCGATGGCGCGGGTTTCCAGCGGATCGCCCACCGCCGTGCCGGTGCCATGCGCTTCGTAGTAGTCGATGTCGGCGGGCGCGATCCCGGCGCGGCCGTACACGTCGCTGAGCAATTCAGCCTGCGCGGCGTGGCTCGGCACGGTCAGCCCGGACTTGCGGCCGTCGCTATTGACGCCGGTACCGGCGACGACGGCCAAGATCCGATTACCGTCCGCCAGCGCCTGCGCCAGCGGCTTCAAGATCACCACGCCGCCGCCTTCCGAGCGCACGTAGCCGTCCGCGTCGGCATCGAAAACTCCGCAGCGGCCCTTGCGCGACAGCATCGAGGCCTTGGAGAACCCGATGAATCCGTAGGGATGCAGGTGCAGGCTGATGCCCCCGGCCAATGCGGCATCGCACTCGCCCGTGCGGATCGACTGGCACGCCTGATGAAAGGCCACCAGCGAGGAAGAGCAAGCGGTATCGATCACCATGCTCGGGCCGTGCAGGTCGAACACATAGGAGATGCGGTTCGCCGCGATGCTGCCCGCGTTGCCGGTCATGGTGGTCGAGTCGATGGCGCCCAGATCGTCGGCGCGGCGGTAGGCATAGTCGACGCTCGAGAGTCCCACGTACACGCCGCAGCGGCTGCCGCGCATCGACGACGGTGGAATGCCGGCCTGCTCGAAGGCCTCCCAGGCCAGCTCGAGCATGACCCGCTGCTGCGGGTCCATCTGTTCCGCTTCGCGCGGCGAAATGCCGAAAAAACCAGCGTCAAAGCCCGCAACGTCGCCGATGGAACCCGCCGCAAAGGTGTATGAAGTGCCGGGTTCGCTCTTGTTGGGGTGGAGCAGGGAATCCTGGGTCCAGCGATCGGAAGGCACCGCGGAGACCAAGTCTTCACCGGCCAATAAGCCCTGCCACAGTGCCTCGCCCTTGGCTCCGGGCATGCGGAACGAGAGACCGACCACCGCGACCGGCGAACGGTCCCTGTTATTTGTCATATCGCCGAGTGTATGGGGACGGGCAATGCGTAACTGCGCGAGGCGTCACGTTCGGAAGATCGTGTCGAGGCAGCCGATATTCGCCGCAGAGAAAACCTCTGTCCCTGAGAAGACTTTTAATAAGACGCCAATTCCCTTGGCGCGTACATTACATGAGTGCGATGGAGGGTGGTAGAGGGTGTTGGCGGCCCAGCTGCGTGAAACACCAATGAGTGAGCACCAAACGCATGAGAGTCCATCAACGCGCGTGCTGAGTGATGAGCCGATTGCAAGGCGTTGTAACCCCGCATACGAAGCGCCTGGGGTACAGAATAAAATGGTCCGGAGCCTTCATTCAGGTTCTAGCTGAAAATCGTGGCGTGAATACCCCGATGAATTATTCACTACTTAACAGCCCGCCACCTACCGAACCCATGCACGCGCAAATGGTATAAACCCAGGCGGGACTTAAGTATGTGCGCTTTAAACTGATCATTTGATGGGCGCGCACAGCAACGGATGCTGAACCTGGGTGTGGTAGCGGTTGGCGGTGGGTGGATGCAAAGATCCTCGCAGACTAGGGGAATTCCGGCAACCTTTTTGGGGATCCGGTTGTCGATGGCTCCGACGATCGACATTTTAACCCGTGTACAAGAATCCGGAGCAACCGAGTCATGCGTCTTAGGTGGATGCGCCGAAGTCGCGAAGCTGCGGATTATTCTGCTCGGCTTCACGCGACGGCACGCCGAAAAAGCGACGTTGAACTCTGCGACGTTGTGGATCGAATTCTACCCGGGTTCACCCGATTGGCATGCAGGAGCGTGCCTTGCGTTCAGCGACGGGCATTTAGCGAGGTGACCACGCGGCCGGACAGTAACAGTCGCCATCTCTCGCCCGGGGCCTTGGCAATCGAAACGAGAAACTGATCACCGTTGGCGGCGGCACTTCCCTGTAATATGTAATGTCAAAAGCGTCGCACGTCAAGCTAGGGAATCCTCTCAAGAAGCGCACATCCGATGCTCGACGCGTATTAACCGGCCAATTCGAGGGTATTAGTTAATGAAACAGACGCCGAATGTGGCACGCGAATTGACGGATGCCGAGCGCTTTCTACCCACCGAGATGCTCGGTGTCATTGCATTGGAGCATTGGCACCGATATGTTTTCGCGGCGCAGTTCACGCAGAAAAAGATCGTATTGGATGTTGCCTGCGGCGATGGGTACGGATCCGACTATTTGTGCCTGAACGCTGAACGCGTGTACGGCGTCGACATTTCGCAAACGACAATAGTCCGAGCGAAGGAACAATACAAGAAGCCAAACTTGGAATTCAGCGTGGGCAATTGTGTAGCGTTGCCGTTGACAGACCATTGTGTCGACGTCGTTGTAAGCTTTGAAACGATCGAGCATCATAATGCTCACGCTGCGATGATCTCGGAGTTCAAACGTGTACTGAAGCCCGGCGGGCTCTTGATTATTTCAAGTCCCGACAAGAAAGAATACTCGGAGAAACCGCTCTACAAGAATCCGTTTCACGTCAAAGAGTTGTTCCAGGAAGAGTTCAAGGCATTGCTTGACGCCAGTTTTGCAAACGTAAGATTGCTGGGGCAGCGCGTCCTCTTCGGTTCGGTCATCGTCCCACCGGGGGGGGAGTCTTCAGTCGCACGCTATATTGTGCAGGAAGGCAAACCGCCATCCAGCGTCGACTTTGATCCCGTTTATTGGGTGGGGTTGGCGTCCGACGCCACGGTGCCGGTCTCCGCCGGGGGGATACTCGAAAGCAACAGGTTGCTCGCAGATGCTTCTGCGAATCTCGGACGTAACAGGGTTCTCGCCCAGTTGGTTCGCGCGGTGGCACTGCAGCAATCGCAGGTGTTGTCTCAGGCGCTGACTGGCGATTGGTATAAACGCAATAACGGGGACGTGTTCATCAAGGGCGTCGATCCAATCCTGCATTGGAACAAATTCGGAGCCGAGGAGGGACGGCTTCCGGTCGAAGATCCACTAGCCCTCATCGAAGCGTTGATGACGGAGCGCGCAGAATGGGCGCAATCGCAATTGCTTGAGGCTCTTGCAGCGGCTGGCGCCAAGGAAATCGAGCTCTCTGCCGCGATCCGCGACCAAAAAGAAAAATCTCACCAACAACTGAATGCCATCATCGAGGAGGGCGCTCGCGCGCACGCGGCAGAGCGCGACATGGCGGCCGAGCAAATTCAGGCGCACTTGGTAGAAACGCAGGCGCAAAGCAGAGCTTGGCAAGATCAATTTGCTGATGTACACGTGCGGCTTGACGGCCAGGGAGCAGCCTTCCTCAGCGCGGCACGTGACCGGGAGGACCAGTTCGCCCGACAGCTCGAAGCACTGCGACTGGATGCGCAGCGGAGCAGAAGCGAGGACCTGCTTCTTCACCAGCGGCATCTCGAACAGCACTCTGCTGGACATGCCGATCGTGAGTTGCTGCTCAAAGATACGGTGGCGGCACTGTCCGAGCAGCTTAGTGAGAGCCTACGGAGTGCAGAGGCACTCGCTTTCGCCTTCAAGGACAAAGCCGCCCAGATTCAAGCTGCCGCAAGTCATGAACTGCAGACCCTGCTAGAAACGCTAATCAGCGAGCGCGAACATTCGCGCAACGAGTTAAGAGCCACGCTGGATGAGGCCGAGCGACGCAGAGAAGCTGACCGCTTCCGAACCGCGGAGCGACTGGCCTCGCAGGTAGAGGAATACGAGTCGAGGGAACGAGGACTAGAGACGCAGCTGAACGAATCGCAAAGACGATTGAAGGAACAAGAGCAGATTTTTATGGACTCCGCGCGCACCCGCGAGGAGCAATCTTTCCGGCTGATGAATTTGTTTCGCACGGAATCTGAGCGAGCGAGAGAAGCGGAAAGCCGGCATTTTCGGAAGGAGTTCGCGGCAAAGACTGACGAATTCTCCGCACGGGAACGAGCGCTGAAGACGACGGTGGAGCGACTGACACGTAGGATCGGCGTCTTTGAGCGAAGCTGGATTTGGCGGATGATTTCAGGGTTCCAACAATCACAGACCGAGATGGATAGACCGCCGGCGCCACCGGCCTTTGATGCAATTGATCGCGCAGAGACCGTGGTCCCCGCCACGCTTTCTCAATTATTGACGTTAGATGACGCCGATTTTGTTGAAGCAGCGTATCTCGCAATACTAGGACGACCGGCGGACTCGAGCGGTAGATCGCACTACTTAGCGACACTCCGCGATCGCATGAGCAAGCTTGAAATTGTTTGGGCCTTAGCGACATCGTCGGAAGGCACTGCGTTCGACAGCAAGCTTGAGGGCCTGGCGCGATCAATGCGACGCATGCGGTGGCGACGAGTTCCAATACTGTCCCATATTCTTCGTCAAAGGGAATTGAATCAGCATTTGAACAGCGAAGTCCGACGAATACGAGAAGAAATTACCGCTCTGCAACAACGACTGGAAGTTAGCAGCGCCGCGCTGAAATCATTCGTTGAATTCGACCCGGACCGGTATCTCTCCCTCAACCAGGACGTCGCTACCTCCGACATCAATCCCTATGAACATTACATTCGATTCGGGTACCAAGAAAAGCGAGTCACTCGGTCGTTGCACGTAAAAAGTGAGCTGCATTTGCACTGCGATTGGCTCGGCCTGCAACAGCCGAAGGCTCGGATTGTCGGTGACATCTTGGTTGACCTCATAGTTCCCGTATTCAATGGCTTTGGTTTGTTGCAACCACTGTTTGAGAGCGTACTCGCGAACACGCGGCATCCCTACCGGGTCATTATCATCAATGACTGCAGCACTGACCCGAGAGTAGCGCCGCTGCTGTCCGAATATGTCGCTAAGTTCGCCGATTCCGTGTTGCTCACCAACGAAGCAAATCTGGGCTTCATTGGGTCGGTTAATCGCGGGATGAAGACAGCCACGGCGGAAGTTTTTGTCTTGCTCAATTCCGACGTCGAAGTACCGCCGCACTGGCTAGAACGATTGATATACCCGCTGCAGACCGACAAATCGGTAGCGACTGCAACGCCCTTCTCCAATGCCGCGACCATATGCAGCTTCCCGGTTTCCCTCGAGGACAACTCGCTGTATTTGGATTTGTCGGTAACCCAAATCGATCTTGCATTCTCCAGTATTGGGTACTCATTTCCGCCTATTCAAATTCCCACGGGGATTGGGTTTTGCATGGCAGTCAGGAAAGCCGTCGTTGAGGAAATAGGCGCATTCGATGAAATATATGGTAGAGGATATGGCGAAGAGAATGACTGGTGCATGCGTGCCGCTCGCAACGGCCACCGGCACGTCCTCGCCGTCAATTTGTTCGTCTACCATAAACATGGCGGCTCCTTTCTCAGCGAGGAAAAGGTCCAACTGGTCAAGAGGAATCTAGAAACGCTTTCCATTCGCTACCCTAACTATCACGAGATGATACAGACGTACATAAGCTCTGACCCCGCGACGTCGATACGCGAGTTCTTGAAGATACGTTTGCTTTCCGAAGTTAGCGCCGGCGCAACCTTGATAGTTGACCACGATCTTGGCGGCGGGGCCAACGCCTTCAGAAATCAACTCGTCAAGTCGGCAGTGGAAAAGGGGAGGCCGGCCGTAGTATTGACCCACGATGCGCTAAGCCATGATAAATTTCTGGCGATCGCGCACACCGCGGAGGGTGAGAAACGATTTACGTTGCCATGCTTCGGTGCGATTTCGGAACTTCTACGGACTCTTACCATCGACGAAATCATCTACAACAATCTGGTTCATTTTCGAGATCCGCTCGCCATGATCGAATTGCTCAAGGAACATGGGCGTGCCTTGGGAATTCCTTTGACAATAATGATGCACGACTATTTTCCGATCTGCCCGTCGTACACGCTCATCGACAAAGACGGAAACTATTGTGGTGTCCCCGAGAACCTCGATGTTTGTGATTCGTGCATCAAGGGAATGCCACCAGAATTAATGCACCATCGCCCGGCTTTTGCGAATGCTCGGGAATGGAGAACCGGCTGGGGAGAATTTATGCACGCCGCGAGCGAGATTCGCTGCTTCTCCCAATCGAGCCGCGAGATTGTCGTGCGGGCTTACCCGGACTTGGAGCCGAAATGTTCTGTGGTTCCCCACAGTGTCGAGTTTCGAGGACGAAGAATTGCTCGAATTCCGTACATCGGCCACTTGCATATAGGCGTAGTGGGCGGAATAAATCATGCGAAAGGCCGTTCGGTACTTCAATCCCTGATCCAGCACATAGAAACTAAGGGTCTGACTCACAGGTTGTCGGTCGTCGGGCAAATGGATATTCGCGTCGCGGGCATCGTTGAAACCGGACGTTATGATCTCGAGCGATTGCCGGACATACTAGAGGAGCTTGGCGTGAACGTGATTCTCATTCCGAGCGTATGGCCGGAGACCTTTTCTTACGTCACCTCAGAGATGATGGCATTAGGTCTCCCGGTCGCGTGCTTTGATCTCGGAGCGCCGGCAGAGCGAGTGAAGTCTTACAGTAAAGGCATGGTGTTGAAAAGCGATGACCCCGAGGTGATCTTGGAGGGTCTTTCGGAAATCTGCGCTGCGGTAAATTGACATCAACTACTAGTCGGGAACGGCTTCCATTTGGGCAGGATCTCCTGGTAAGCGTACCGTCGGGCGACTACCGGACCTTTAGCAACCAGTTCATCCCGATGCAATTTTTTGCGCTGGATCGATCACCTCTGTTATGGCCTTCGCGAGGTCAGTCATGGAGCACGGATTGCGGAATTGCGCCGCGTCCGAATAAATTTCGTGATGGACCGCGATATCCGAAGCGACCACTGCGCCACCGGACATCATGGCCTCCACTCCGGAAAAATCGAAACCTTCGCCAAAACTTGGACAAATGATCCCGCGGGCGTGCTTGTAAGCTGCAGATCCCTCGACAAGGCACCGAACCTCGAGTTCGCAGCCGAGGGTAACCCTTTCGCCTGCATACCCACTCGGGGCTCTGCATGAGACCTTCGACGTCGACCGCATCGATGGTCGCTAACGCCCGAAACAGCAAGCGTGTTTCCTGCGGGATGCTCGCATGCCCCGCGAGAGCAGGCCTCATCTCGAGAAGTACTTTCTTAGGTTTTAACGTCGACAACGTTCCATCTACGGGTCGAGCGTGCAAATCGAACTCAATGAAACAGTGGTAGAGAAATGAAACAGATCAGGCTCGGATGGCAAACTGATCATTCCTTCACACCGAGCTTCTTTCCTCACATCGAGTGTAGTCACGTTCGGCTGTATATCGGTTTCCGGCGGAAAAATTCATCCCATCCAGCACCCCAAATGTTAGTGCCGCGAGCACGCGGCCTAGCGCCTCTTTTGCAGCATCAGTCGCAGTACCGTTACAGTTAAGCGAACGTGCAGCGTACAGAACACCGCGCCTCCCTCAAGCGTGTACCCACTTCCGGAAACCTCGGGCACTTGCAAATGCAAAAAAAATGATTGACCATTAGGTGGTTGAATATGTGGGCATTTGCTCTCGCTATTGGCGCTACCTGGCTGCATTTCGCTGTCCGTTGCGATTCTATTGACGAATGCGGGCGCAAATACCGGTTCAGGGTGCCAATTCCAGTCTAAACTGTGCACGTCTGACCCGCGCCTAGATCCAAATGACAAAGCCTGCCGTCTGCCGCTTAGCTTGCGTCTCTCGGTGAGTAGGGCAAGGAGGCGCCCCGTTGGAAATTCTCCTCAGACAATTGGTTGGACATTGGTGACCTCGCTGCGCGCTCCCCAAAGGAATTGTACGAACTATCGAGTATCTCGGCCGGCTGACTTTGCACTTATGCGCCGGATGTTCCTATTGATGGCGTTGAGCATCGACTTACTTGCGCTAACGGGATGCGCCGAATTCTTGCCGGGGATCGGTCCTAGCCGTCGGCAGATTGAACATGTACCTTCGCCCCCCATCGCTGCGGCAATACAAGTCATCGATATCGATGACTCCGTCAGCCGGCAACTACTCGCACAACGGCGTTTGCGAATGTTCTCCGAAACGCTCGGAAACCGTCACATAAGCTCGCGTACCGTGGGTTCGGGAGACGTCCTCGAGGTGACAATCTGGGAGGCGTCGCCGGCAACGCTATTTGGTTTCGCTCCAGCGGCCGCGAATTCTGCGATCCTCCCTTCGCGGTCTACGACGCTTCCAGAGCAAGTTGTCGACGATGATGGTCTTATTTTCGTCCCGTTTGGTGGCCGCATCGCGGCAGCAGGAAAAACTCTACAGGCCATCGAGGCTGAAATCGTGTCGCACCTGGCTCAAAAGGCCAACCAGCCGGAAGTTCTGGTGCGCATGACTCATAACTTATCCTCGAATGTGACGGTTGTTGGCGAAGTCAATGCAAGCACTCGAGTGCCATTAGTTCCTGGAAACGAACGTCTCCTTGACGCGCTAGCCGCCGCGGCAGGTGTTCGCCAGCCGGTCAACAAAATGACAATCCAGGTGACGCGCGCAAACAACGTATATTCCTTGCCGTTGGAAACCATCATTCGCGATCCCGAACAGAATGTCCCGTTGCAGCCTGGCGATGTAGTCACTGCGCTGTTTCAACCCTACAGCTTCACTGCTTTGGGCGCCACGGGCAAGAACGAGGAAGTTAACTTCGAGACGCAAGGCATAACCCTGGCGCAAGCGCTGGCGCGTTCCGGGGGGTTGATTGACTCTAGGTCGAATGCCCGGGGTGTCTTCATTTTTCGCTTCGAACCCAGGGATGCGCTCTCATGGCCACGCGAACCGACTCTTACTACTGCGGAGGGAATGGTACCGGCGGTGTTCCGCATCGACTTAAGCGACCCTCGGAGCTTCTTTTTCATACAGAGCTTTCCGATAGAAAACAAAGATATCTTGTATGTCTCCAATGCACCGATCAATGAAGTACAGAAGTTCCTGAACGTCTTATTCACCGTTGCCTACCCGGTGCTGGCAGTCAAACAAGTCGGGTTCTGATGAAACGCTGGCTTAAGGTTAACCGACTTTTCGTGGCCCTGGTGATTGCACCCACGATCGCGGCGGCAATCTACTGGGGATTGATCTCCTCGGACGTTTACATTTCCGAGTCGCATTTCTTGGTTAAGTCCCCGCAGCGCCAGGTGCAGTCCGGTCTGGTCGGCCAGCTGCTGCAGAGTACGGGCATCTCGAAGTCGCAGGACGATACGTACTCGGTCCGTGACTTCATATTGTCCCGCGACGCCTTGAGCGAGCTCGACAAGAAGCTCAAGATCCGAAGCCTGTTTTCGAGCGAGAAAATAGATGCATTCAATCGCTTTCCCGGATTGGGCAAGGATCAGACATTTGAAGAGCTATATCGATATTACCTACGGCACGTCAGTGTCGAATACGATGCCGTCTCGTCGATCTCGGTGCTGACCGCAAGGGCGTTTACGCCTCAGGATGCCTTTGCAATCAACGGTATGTTGTTGGAAATGAGCGAGAGGTTGGTCAATACTTTGAATGCCCGAAGCCGCCAGGATCTCATCCAATTCGCAGAGAGCGAGGTTAAGATCGCGTCCGACAAGGTAAATAACTCCTCTTTGGCATTACTGACATACCGGAGCGCTCACTCGATATTTCAACCGGACCGGCAGGCCGCAATACAGCTTGAAGGTGTCGCCAAAATTCAGCAGGAATTGGTTTCAACCGAGACAGAACTTGCCCAGTTGAAGAAGCTGTCGCCAAGCAACCCGCAGATTTCGGCCCTTGCCAGCCGCGCAGAAACGCTGCGAACAGCAATTGCATCAGAAGCTTCAAAGGTTACGAGCGCGAACGGTTCGTTCAGCGCGAACGCGCCGATTTTCGAACGACTCGCGCTGGATGTCGAATTTGCGGATAAGCAGCTTGGAGTCGCGCTGGCTGAATTAGAAACGGCTCGCGGTGAAGCTTTGCAGAAGCAGCTGTACCTCGAGCCGCTGGTGCAGCCCAATTTGCCGGACAAGGCCCTCGAGCCGCGGCGGCTTCGCTCGGTATTCACGGTCTTCATGCTCGGAATAGTCGTTTGGGGCGTCGTGCGCCTCCTTGTGGCCAGCATTCGTGAACATGCCGACTAATTCCGCTCCGGTAATCCGGCCCGGGCCCTCCATCCTCGATTGCCTTGCAATCCAGCGTCGGGTTCTCCACGCGCTGATGATGCGTGAGCTAATAACGCGCTTCGGAAGGGAGAATCTCGGCGTTCTTTGGCTCGTCTGTGAGCCGATGATATTCACGCTGGGTGTGGTCACGCTTTGGACGGCGACGGGGTTTAGCCATAATTCGGCCATACCAATAGTCGCATTTGGGGTGACGGGTTACTCGTCCGTACTGATGTGGCGCAATGCTGCATCGCACTGCAGTCGAGCCGTCGAAAACAACAAGGCGCTGCTGTATCACCGTGGGGTGAACGTCATCGACGTATTTCTCACGCGCATTGGATTGGAAATAATGGGAGCAACGAGTTCGTTTCTCACACTGTCGACTATATTCATATATTTCGGCTTAATGCCGATGCCGGTCGATTTTCTGTTGGTGATCATGGGCTGGATCATGCTCGCTTGGTTCGGCGCCAGTTTGGCGCTCCTGATTGGCGCTGGCACCGCTTTTTCCCCAATCGTCGAGCGAATTTGGCACCCCGCGTCATATTTGTTTTTTCCGATTTCAGGCGCGGCATTTATGGTTGATTGGTTGCCTCAAGGCTTTCAACGAGTGGTCCTGTTCCTGCCTACGGTTCATGGTGTCGAGATACTGCGCCACGGCTTCTTCGGGAACGCTGTCCGGAGCCATTACGATGTGGGATACATGGCGGAATGTTGCCTCGGTTTGACCCTCGCTGGCCTGTTTGTAGTGCGCGAGGCCAGCAGGCGTGTGGAGTTTTAGGCCCCTCCACTTCCGGACTGATGGCGTACGTTCTCAGGTACTACCAGTCGTCGCTTGGAACTAACAGTGGCTCGGATGCCAATCTCTTAAGGAGTCGGCGTCGTGTCAGGATCGCAACTTGTTTTCGTAAATGGAATGGGTCGTTCCGGAACGTCAGCTCTAGCGAGAGTTCTTTCGCTTTGCGGAGGTGAGCTTCCGCAACCGCTATTGAGCACCGACGAAGGAAATCCCCACGGCTACTGGGAACCATTGGCTGCGTTGAATTTGAACGACGAGTTCCTCCGCGCCCAAGGTTCCAGCTGGTATGACCCTACTCTGCGTGTACAACAAGGAAGGTCGATCGGGTTCTCTCAGCGCGCAGAATTTGTTGGGCAGATAAGCTCTTTCCTCGACGCCTGTCCGAAAGCAGCCACAGTGGTGATCAAAGAACCAAGAATCGCCGCACTGTTGGATTATTGGTGCGAGGCGGCACGCCACGTGGGATTAAACCCAAAATTTGTGATTCCGGTCCGTCATCCCGACGCAGTCTGTGCATCGTTGATGGCCCGCAATGGGACATCGAGGGAACTCTCGAGTGCACTTTGGTTGAAATACAACCTATTGGCGGAGCGGAGCACACGCAACTACTCACGCGTGTTCGTGGAGTATCCCAATCTGTTGTCGGACTGGAAAAAGGAAATGATCCGGATCTCAGGGGCACTGTCGATAGCTCTGGTTCTCTCAGCCGAAAGTGCGGTGGATGCCTTTCTAGAAAACGGGTCCCAACATCAGCGACATAGCGGCCCAACAACCGAAGTATTCGGCGAGCCCTGGTGTTCTCGCGTGTACGCCGAGCTAAGCCAAGCGGCAATGGACCGTGCCCCCGATACCCAAGTACTCGACGAGGTTTTTACGGCCTTTTCATTGTGCAGTCGAAGTTTTGAGATAGCGATAGATGATTTCCGGACCAAATATGGCCCCGAAGCCTCGGTAACTTCAAATCCGCGCGGTACGATGAGCGCTCCTACGGAGCACGTCGATCCAAGTGAATAGGCATTCAAACGCGATGTAGCCTAAAATAGTGTATCGGCCCCAACTACGGTCTTGCGCATATGTTGTCTGTGGAGCATGTTTCCAAGGTGTACTCGACGCGAATGGGGCCCCGCTTGGTGCTCAACGACGTGAGTTTTCAGCTCGCCCGCGGTCAGCACTTGGGAATACTCGGGCGCAACGGCGCCGGAAAATCCACTCTGATTCGACTTTTGAGTTGGGCTGAGCGCCCAACATCGGGCCGTATTGTTCGCGGCATGAACGTGTCTTGGCCTCTTGCCTTTTCTGGCGCTTTTCAGCAGGAACTCACTGGGCTCGATAATCTGAAATTCATATGCCGAGTTTATGGTGTGGACCACAAACCGCTAGTTCCTTTTGTGGAAGACTTCACGGAGTTGGGCGTTTATTTTCGAGAACCTGTGCTGCACTATTCGTACGGAATGATGACGCGCTTGGCATTCGCACTGTCGATGGCTATCGAATTCGACTGCTTTCTAATAGACGAAGCCATGGTTGCCGGCGACTCGCGCTTTCATGAGCGGTGCCACAACGAGCTTTTCGTGAAACGCAAGGACAGGGCTTTCATTCTGGTAACTCACGATCCGCACGTAACGAGAAGCCTCTGCGACAGCGCGTATGTCCTGCATGAGGGCCGACTCCATACTTTCCCGACGGTCGATGAGGCAATGAACTTTTATGATGCCTCCATGGCTGGAGCTACGAGCGAAAATCGATCTATCGCCTGACATCGATGCCACTCAAAATTTCAAATTGGTTCGCGAGAAGCCCACTCCTGGAATCGTTCGAACTGCCCGCGTGGGCGGTGGCGAAACCAAGTTCTGAAACAAAAAAATTCCTTGTACTCGGGAATTGCCAAGCGCGATCCATGGGCGAATGTTTGCAGGCGCTAAGCCGACGCGTGACAGCAAGGGGCGTAGAAATAAAGTTGCCGGACATGGTTGAGGAATTCGCTCGGAAAAATGACCGGTTTCATTCCATATTGTCTCAGTATGACTTCATATTGACCCAACCCTCGTATGCGCCGCTGATCAAGACTCATTTTCCCAATTTATCCACCCAAGTGGAGCTTTTCCCCGCTGTCAGCTTCTCGGCTTATCATCCAGATCTCGTCTATATCAAGGTACGAAGCACGAACTCATATTTGTGCGGGCCGCTGGGCCATTACAACTCTGCCATAGCGTTCTGGGGCTTTTCGCACGGCCTAGATCCCAAGGAGACCCTCGAACTGTTCAACAGCCACACATATGAAGCTCTCGGCTACTTTAGATTTTGGAAATCCTCGCGCCAGGCGCTGATAGAGCAGGGGAAGGACGCTAATGTTTCGCTCGCGGAATACCTCGACAAATGGAGCAGCGCCGGCTGCTTCATGCATTCCATAAATCATCCGATGCTGCATGTGATTGCCGATATCGCAGAAAACGTGCTGGATCGCGTTGAAATCCGGTCGGCAAAGATGGGTAGTTTTTATCTTGCGGACGAACAAGCGGACGGCCCAGTGTGGCCGGTCTTTCCGGAAATCGCCGCCCAGTTGGGAGTGTCGGGCAGCTATAATTTCAAAGTGGAAAAAGGCGTTAGCTTGCCAGAGCGGCCTGTCATGATGCTGGACTTGCGGGAATTCATTGAAGCGTCTTTCGAGAACTTTGGCCGTCACGCCACTGACGACGTAGTTTGCGACCGAATGACGCATGAGGCCTTCAGGACTTTTCGCGCAACTCCGAGACAATCCCATGCAGACGGTTCGCGGGAAGTGGAATCCGCCCCGCAAGAATCCAGTCACACCGTAGTTGATCGAACCAACCCCTACACGGATTTACCCAAGCACCAGTTTTGGCGCAGCGCTGTCTCATCGCTTCCCATGGAAGCAGTAGACCCGGCAGTCTCAGGTCGATTCCAGTTTTCTAGAGACACCAAGGTGGCAACAGCCGGTAGCTGCTTCGCGCAAAACATTTCAAGAACCCTTCAATCCCGGGGATATAGCTTCTACCTAGCCGAGACACAAGACAGCTTGACACCCGACGAGGCGCGGAAGCGCAACTACGGTATTTTCTCAGCTCGGTTCGGGAATGTTTACACTGCAAAGCAACTTCTCCAGCTGTACGAGCGCGCGTTTGGCATGCTTATTCCTGTGGAAAGTGCATGGCGACGTGGCGATGGACGTTACGTAGATCCGTTCAGGCCCCAGATCGAGCCGGAAGGGTACGAGTCCCCCCAGTCGGTAGCCGACGCCAGACGCGTTCACTTGGATGCCGTTCGAGAAATGTTTAGATCTCTAGATGTATTGATATTTACTCTCGGCTTGACGGAGTCCTGGCAATCGAAGGGCGACGGAGCGGTATTTCCGCTGGCACCAGGCGTGGCTGGAGGCCGACTGAATCGATCGCGACATGAGTTCGTCAATTTCCAGGTAGAAGAGATTGTTGCCGATCTCGATCGCTTCCTGAATCTGCTGCGGACGGTGAATGCACGCGCACGGATGATCTTGACCGTCTCTCCGGTTCCACTCATCGCCACTTACGAACAACAACACGTTCTCGTTGCAAATACCTACAGTAAGTCGGCATTGCGGGTTGCGGCGAATGAAGTTTGCGCGGATCGCCCCAATTGTGCCTACTTTCCGTCCTATGAAATCATCACCGGTAATCACGCCCGCGGCCTTTACTTCGACAGCGATCTCAGAACTGTAACCAGCAATGGTGTCGATCATGTTATGCGGCTATTTCTAAAGCACTACTTTGGCGAGCAAGGGGCAGGAATCGACGCCGATGCAGCGTTGCTGCAAGAACTGAGAAGCGTAAGCGACATCGTATGCGACGAAGAAGCTCTTGATCGCCGATGACTTGAAGCGTGTCCGCAGATGATTCGCGTTGGCCCTGGGGTAGAACGGGTCGCAACAGTCAAATTTCGGTTCGCGCAGCGATGATTGCCCTTTGAAAGGAGCTTATGAATACCGCGGACTTTCTATTCCCTCGAGATCTGCAGGTTACCCCGACCGAGATAAAGAAAATACTCATCATCGGTTCTTGCCTGTCTGAGATTTACACCATACGTCTTCGTGAAAAATGGCCTGGTGCACTGATTGATTACGTACTATTCAACAACGCATCGACGCTGCCGCCCCGGACTGCAGAAGAATTGGGGGAATACGATCTTCAATATATCCAGATTCCTCTTCGCAGTGTTCTCACCGACGGCGTAGTGCGTATCGAAGGTGGGGATTCTGGCGGCAGTCCGGTCGATTGGTTAGATATCGGCAAGCAAAATATCACTCTCATGCTTGAGAAGGCTCTGGCTTATGCATCGCAGGAGAGCATGTTCACGTTTGTATCAAACTTCATCGTTCCTCAGGGCCGAATTGCAGCGAGCTTGGATGACTACGAATCTGATCGTGACCTGGTGCGAGTGATCCGCGATTTAAACACTCATCTCGCGGGAGAATTGAAACGGTATCCGCACGCATATTTGGCTGATGTGGACATGATCGCGAATTCTCTTGGGAAGCGCTTCTTTCTCGACGATATTATTTTTTTCTATACGCATGGCGCGGTCTTTTACCCCGATTGGGCCCGTCACGAGCAATTCCCGGCTTGGACGGCTCCCGCGCCGGGTAGGTTGGAACCGATACCGGATGTGGGAGCGACCTATGAAAATAGGAACGACGAATTCTTCGAGGCCGTTTTTCGGCAAATGGAGGCGTTGTATCGCACGGTAAAGCAGCAGGACATGGTCAAGGTTGTAATTTTCGACCTGGACAACACCATGTGGCGGGGTCAGCTGGTAGAGCACTATCAGGCGGGTGTCGAGCGGCCATATACCGACGGTTGGCCATTGGGCATATGGGAGGCCGTGCATCACCTGCGGCGACGAGGAATTGTTGTGACCATTGCGTCAAAAAATGACGCAGATCTAGTTGTCAACAAGTGGGACGAAGCGGTCGATCCGCCGTTCATAAAGTACACGGATTTTCTGGCGCCGCAGATCAACTGGGATCCGAAGGCGGAAAATATCCGGATTCTCCTGGAGAAGCTTTCATTAACTCCAAGAAGCGCTCTGTTTGTGGATGATAATCCAGTCGAAAGGGAGTCGGTAAAGGCATTGTTGCCAGGGATACGAGCGATTGGTTCCGATCCGTTCGTGGTCCGGCGAATCCTGCTATGGTCTCCCGAAATGCAGATTGCCAAGCGCACGGAAGAGTCGGTGCGCAGAGAAGACATGATTAAGAAGCAATTCGCTAGGGAACAGGAAAAGAAGGGGATGTCTCGGGACGAGTTCCTCCGGGGTCTCGGCTCGAAGGTCACGATCACGGTACTGTCCCATATGGAACATCAAATGTTCACGAGGGTATTCGAGCTCGTAAACAAAACGAATCAGTTCAACACGACCGGCGAGAGGTGGACCCTTGATGACTACAGAAGGCATTTCGCTCGGGCAGGCAAGGTGTTCGTATTTGCCGTCTCAGACCGGTTTACCGATTATGGAACAGTAGGCGTCGCGTTTGTCCTGGGTGGAGCGATTCTGCAATTTGTCATGAGCTGTCGTGTGCTCGGGATGGAGATCGAGGTTGCTGCGCTGGCAAAATTCGTTACGATGATACGTGGCGACGGACACCGAGGTAAAATAGTCGCCTCGATAAAAATTACGGAATCGAACACACCTTGCCGGGATGTCTTCACCAGAGCCGGATTCATCAAAATTGATGAGTACACCTTTATTCTGGACGAATCGTCGGTCGGCGCTTCCATTGACCATGTGGAGATCGAGTGCAGCTAGCGTACAAAACGCTCTCGACGGCGTTATGCTTTCGAGTGGGTGGAATGCAGCGCTGCGAAGCTACTTCACGAATGCCACACAGCCTTCCAAGAATAGATCTCTCTTGCACGAGGAAGACAATGATTCTTCCTGTTCGGTTATGGATTCCCATATCCAATCTGGCGCATCCGACGGCTGCATGTTGAGTCCTAGTCGCAGCATGACTTGTAGATGGTTTGTGAAAGGCTTCTCTGAAACATTCAACGGATGAATCATCATCTTTGCAGCGCCGATTCGATCGGCGATTTCGGAGAAATACAATCGCGTAAACAACCACTTATCGTCGACTTCTGCATAAAGCGCAGCATCTTTCGCTTCGCATTTCATCTGAGCAGTCTGGGCTATTTTATTCCGGAAAAATTCGGCGAGACGAGCGTTGAGCGGGCGGGAGAGACTGTTTTGTGCCAGCAATAATCTATAAATCGTAGCCATCATGGCGTACCCTGGCTCGAAGGGCTCGAAGAAAACAACTGCTCCTCCCGTTCGAACAGCGGAGAATACGGCGGCGATCAACTGCTCCGGTTCAAACAAATGATGCAAAATCGCGCTTCCGACCGCCAATTGAAAGGGCTGACCATGGAACCACCGGCGGTTCAAATCCAGGCAAAGAGTGGTGCATTTCTCCGGCCGGCCCTTTTCCACGAGACACGTTCGCAAGATGGCCAGCAGATCGGGGCTAATGTCGGTAGCCACAATATGGCATTCGGGGAATGAGTTCATCAGAGCAAAGACGGAAGGCCCGGAGCCCGAACCGATATCCAAAATCAGATCGCCTGGAAGTACATCGATCTTGATGGCGTCAAGAGCAATACTCAACAAGTAATTCGAATAACCTATGTCGAAATATTTCTGATGATAGCTTGACGCGTCTTCTAGGAACTGCCGTGTAACGCCGGACCCAAGGCGGTCGCGCTCATCGGATGGTGCCAGAACTCCAGTGTATTGAGCGTCGACCACGGTGCCCAAATCGACGAGCGGTGTGGCAATTATCTGATCGATTTGAAATTGCTGTTTCGCCGCGAGGGATAAGGTGTCCATAGGCCATCCATGGTGCCGAAAGCGAAGTCAGTAGCGATTTCGGAGCAGTATAACTGTTCGAACAGCGTACAGCGAGACTGTAATCGATTGACTCCATGTCCGAACATTGTTGGGCCACAGCGATTCTACGGCGAGGAACTAATGACCAGACCCTCGAAGCCGACAGACCAGTTCCAGAGCGGGTACGGCTGACCGGCGCGTGGGCCCTCCGTGAACTTGTAGAGACTCTGTTCGTTGTCGGAGTCCCGAATGTTTCCGTACGGCAATATCATCGTGATGGCAAGCGGTTGTCCCGTCTGGAAGGGAATGCCATTGCTTAGCTCCGTAGCGCTGCCCTGTAATACGGTATTGCCGTTGGCGTCCAGAAATACGTTGCGTATGACTCCGTTTGTGCCGTTTGTATGGGCAACCCCGCTCAGATTGTTCTGCAAGTAAAAGACGCCATGCTGAAAACTCGCTGCCAATTGGGCCCGAATATCGCCCGCGATGACGACATCGTAAGTCTTCGACGCCGTGCCACCGCTGACATTCAGTGCCCCACCCGGCAGCGACAGCGCAAGCTCAGTCCCGCGTTCTGATGCGTATTCAAGGGTAAACGCGCCGGCTGAGGGCAGCGGTGACTCGAGAATGAGCGCAATCGTATCCGAGCTGTATACAAATACGGATGCAATGTTCGGCCCCCCCGGAATGAATAACCCGGCGCCCGGAGCGGCGGGCATGAACGAGGTATCGATCACGATGGGTAGAACCGGTACGTGGTACCGAACAAATACCGTATTGCGGTCGGAGCTAGTCCACGCTATGGAAGCACGGAGCGGCTGCCATGACTGCTTGTTGATCACGACCCTGTTGATGACCTTGGCAAATTGCGCACCGAGCCAGCGCTGACTATCGCCCGTCAGATGAATAAAATTGCCCCACGCGCCGGTCAGCGGGTTGGTGCTATTGATCGCGGAGTCCATGTAGTACGTCGGGGACACGACATAGATTTCAGGATCCAAGTCCGACGCCAGTAGTTGAGCTTGGCCGGAGATCGCATCCAATGTCTGGTAGGAAAACACTGGAATGCGACGCGGCTGTTTCGTTATCGGCAGGATGTCGGAATTCAAGTCATTCTTGAGCACGATGAGGTCCCGGGCGTACGCGGCCAAGAACGAGGCACGATCGAGCGGCGCGGCCCAATCATCCAACCTCAGATCGTCGTTCTTTTCGCCTTGCAGCCAGGTAATTGCGCTGACTTCATAGGTCCAACCCTTCGCGTCTGCCTGCGCCTTGACACGCCTGACGTCGTCGATGCTGGTCTTGTAGAAGCCGCCAGGTGTCGGATCCATGGATCTCGGGTCCGTCGTGTCGTCATGCCGCTTGTCGAGATCGCGGAGGCGTTTGTTCCCCGTGCCGGCATAACTGAAAAGGAATCCAGTTTCCGTGCCTGCGCCTAGAGAATGCTTCAGAGAGTCGACCAAGCCGCTGGCAATGGTTTCTCCTGTCTTTGTTACGCGCTCTCCGCCGACAATGGGCACAAATGCGAACTCGCCGCTTGGTCGGGTCTCCGGAGCGACGCAATAGCCAGGCTCATCTTGACGCCACGTGTGCACACCGCGCTCGAATTGAAAGTTTCCATGGCCGGTGTCTGCGAGGGTGACGACCGGAAAGGCGTCCTCACCGCTCGCAAGCGATTGGCCCATGTGCACAATGTGGAGTACGTGCGCGAGTTGCGGGTAAGCGTCATTTGGCGGAGCGTTGCTTGAGCCGCCCCCACAACCGGCGAGCACAACGGCAAGGACCGCCCTCCACGGTCTACCGATCTTCATGTGTAGGCGTGCGAATGTCCGCGCTCCGCACGGACTAGATTAGGAACAACACGTCAGCCAACGTGGGTGATCCTGCGGCGAGTAGACTCATCCAGTACCGTCAGGCAAGTTGCAGGTTGCGGACATAGGGTCGACCGCGTTGCCCAGATCGACGAGCGGCGCGGCAATCATTTGTTCGATTTGCAATTCCTGTCTCGCCGCGAGGGACAAAGTGGCCATTGGGGTGTTTCAATTTGGTGCAAGGACAACGTTGGCAGATGTATGCGCAGCGTTTGAGTAGGAATGCAAGGTTGCCAGGTAATTTCCCACAACTTGGTCGCACGTCAAGGCGGCGGAACTTTACCCCACGCAAGTTTGTTATATTCACCCGAAAGCTGCCGTCCATGTTGCCGAAAACGAATCCTATGGTGGCTCGGAGTAGTATAACTATTCAACCAGCGTACAGCGAGACTGCAATCGATCGACTCCATGTCCGATCAAGCGTTAGCTTGAAAAAACCCACTGCCCTGTACGCAACGCTGTTCCTCCTGGTCTGTTCATCGACTAGGGCTCAAGTTGTCGTGATGAAACATCAAGGCGGCTTTGGTCGCGCGTACCTGCGCGATGGAATTTACGCAGCGTGGAACCCATCGAATGCCGATGATTTGTTGAAGCCCGGTGCAAAGGTTATTTTTTTTGGATCATCACTCGCTTGCGCCGGTTTGACCGGTGCAGGTCCGGTCGCCCATCGCGCGACGCTCACGCGACGCGAAGCATTCATAAAGACGGGGCTTCCTTTGGCTGATGCTGACAGCGACTTTCTGAGCCCGATTGCCGATTCGAAGCAATGCGCGGAAAACGGCCAGGCACAAAGACCGGGTTCCTTCGTGGTATCGTCTTTGAAAAACGCGGGTGTCGGAATCGGCCTCTACACCTCCGTCGGTCCGGATGCCGAAGGAAGGCGCCCATTACTCGGTCCTTTCGACGTTCTGGGGCAGCCCGGGTCGGGTGCGAATGTTGGTATTGCAGGCACGTTCGTGGATTTTCGAGCGGATTGGCAAAACCCCAAGTCCTTGGATCTTTGGAACGATGCTTCGACGCCGAGCGGCAAAGCGGTTACCGTCCTTGAGATTCAAACAACCCAATCGCTGGCGATGGCGGATTTGGATGTCCGCGTGGGTGAACCAGATGCCAAACTGCGGCAAGTTAAACAGCAGCTGACAGTGACGTTCATCAATCGCGCATGCCGAGAAACGCGGCCCCAACAGAATTGCCAAATACAGTACCTCTTTACGGTCGCGGTGGTGCGCAGCGGGGTCGATGACTGGAGCACGATAGATTGGTTCAAGGGTGGGCGGATCTGGATCGATCCTGCACAAGGCAACATGCCCGTCATCGATGGACCAATTCCGATGAAGGGCCAAGAGGTCTGGGACGCGGGAAAGACCGCGGGTTTATATGGATCCGACGGGGACGCTACGGCCCACGGCGCGTTCAAGATCAAGATGTTTCGTGTGTCGATTTCATTTACGCAGTTCCAAAATGCGGTGCGCCTCGCGACAGCAACCTATCTCGGGCAGCGCACGGCAAGCGTTTCGCCGGGCGATGTCGAGCGCTTCTTCGGGCCGGAATGGAATGTCGGCACGAAATGGACGATACTCTCGCTACAGGTTGGTCAGGAAGTCTATTGCCCAGATCCTCCGTCTGAAACTCGCATCGGGGGAAGCTTCCGTGATATCTCAATCAGCCGACGAACAGTCGTCGTGCAGCAACCGACTGGCTAACAATCCGTAAGGCGAGATGCATAGCAACAATATGTCGGACGGCGCTGTTTCGATCGATATCATCGTCCCTGTTTACAAAAACGCGGAAGTTACGGTTCGCTGCCTCAATTCGCTCGCCGACAACATGCACGAGATCGCGGAATGCAATCCGCGGATCATCATCATCAACGACTCGCCCGGAGAACAGGGCCTTGCCAATGTCCTCGAAGGCTTTGCCAGACGAAACGCACAGGTAACCATCCTCAGCAACGACCGTAACCTGGGTTTTGTCGGCACGACAAATCGCGGTCTTGCCATTGCATCCAACGACGGCCGAGACGCAATCTTAGTAAATTCCGACACGGTGACTTTCCGCGACACGCTCAGGAATCTGGTGGACGCGGCATACGCAGATCCCCAAATCGGGTTTGCCAGCCCTCGCTCGAACAAGGCATCATTTTGTTCCCTGCCGCTTGGCCAACCCGAAGCTGTAACGACTCCAGAAGAGGCATACCGACAGTGGCGCCTGCTCAGCCGATCCATGCCGGCATTTCACTTTGCGCCCACGGCGGTCGGATTTTATCTCTATATCAAGCAATCCATAATTGCGAATTGCGGCCTCTTGGACGAAAGCTTTGGAGTGGGTTATGAGGAGGAGAACGACCTGATCTTGAGGGCCAATAAGCTGGGATATCGCGCTGTTCTGGCAAACAACGCGTTCGCCTACCACGAAGGGTCTGCCTCCTTCGACCTACTCGATGTGAACTTATTGGATCATCGAGCGGCGAATCTGCAAAGGATTTCCGAACGTCACCGAGAATTTTTACCGCTTGTGCGTCGTTACGAACAGTCGGCACATTTCCAGGCGGAAACCCTACTAAGCAGTTCCTTCTCCTTCGCATCGAATCGACTGAAGATCGTCTTTGACCTCTCTTCGGTCGGACCCTCGATCGACGGTACTAGTGAAATGAGCGTCGCCATCATCGGTGCATTTTGCGATCGTCATGCCGGCAGCTTCGACATCAATGTGATTTGCTCGGAAAAGTCGTTCGCATTCCATCAACTGGACAGGCACAAAGTGCTTCGGCGCCGCGAGCCAGAGTTCCGGGATGATGAGAAGTTTTCGATCGGTGTGCGTTTGAGCCAGCCCTTCAGCGTGAATGCGTTGAAGACGATTGAGGATATGTCTGCGGTCAATATCTACGGGATGCTTGACACGATAGCGGATGACTGTGGGTACCTTTCGATCACGCATCAATTGGAAACACTATGGGGTCACGCATCGCGCCATGCCAACGGGCTATTCTTCAACAGTAGATTCTCGGAACGGGCCTTTCTAACGCGATACCCCAGCAGTCGGAATTTGCCGCGCTACGTGCGCCTGCTGCCGACGAAGCTGAGGAACTATCAAGCCGACGGGAGCATGCCGCACTCGGCCGATCACGTCTTGATCCTGGGCAATCAATTCGCTCACAAAGCGTCCGAATCGGCAGCCGCGATGCTGGGCACGGCATTTCCAAACCTGTCCTTTGTCGTTATGGGAAGGAAAAATGGGCTGTCCGGCAACGTACGCACCTTTCAGTCCGGAACGGTTGCATTGCAAAACATGGGTCTGTTCTACGCACGAGCACGCATAGTTGTGCTGCCCTCTCACGTCGAAGGATTCGGATTCGGCTTGGTACATGCACTTGCGGCCAGGAAGGTTGTGGTGGCGCGAGACATTCCAGTGACTCGCGAAATCCTGGCAACCTATGGGCAGGTTAGCGGGGTCTTCTTGTTTGCGAATGACAAACAGCTGATTGAGTCCGTGCGAATGGCTATGCAGGCCGCCCGTAGTTTCGTGGACGACAGCGGATCATTGTCCGAAACATGGAACGACTGGGTTGATGGATTTGCCACGTTTTGCTCGAGCCTTCTGGAGCAATCGGATCTCTTCGATCGTATTGTGGGGAGGATTCGTTCAGGCGAGCTCCTCCGCAAAGCAGAGCTGGCTGATCTCATGCGCGTTCCGGCGTCCACTATTGCCCCGACGAAGGAGCGGCCTGGCTCTGATGGAAAGGTCCGGCACGGGGGCGGCGGCATAAAGGATACGGAAGGACGCGAATGGCTACCCGCGCGCGGAGTAGGTGAGCTATTGGCACTGGATGGCGATGCATTTATTCATTGCGCTTACGTTACGATACTAAAGCGACTGCCAGATTCGGACGGTCTAATCAACTATTTGGTTGAATTACATTCCGGCGTCCCAAAGGTGGAAATCGTTTCGCGATTGCTAAATTCGCCGGAGGGACGAAGCGTTGGCGTGTCGCTTCAAGGCTATAAGTCTGCGATGCTCAGGAATCGAATAGTGTCACTGTTGCGGAGTGCCTCAAAGGCCGCCAGTCGATCGCAGAATTGAATCTTGTGACGGTCAGACTCGGGGAGGATCTTCTACGGAGAGTTGGCGACCCTCGTTGACGGCCACGGCTGCGACTACTGTTGCTGCTAAGAGAACTAAGAGCCCGATAAAGAACTCAGATTGAGAATGAGAGCGAGGGCAGGGCAGGTCCAGCACACCCACGGTTAGGACCATCAGGCTGCCTAGAAGCAATAGCAACCGAATCGCCGTTGGACCAAAGTAGGCGCGTCAGGCGCGGCGAACGCAGTGTCGCTGAAGGGCGAAGCGGGTTATCGACGAGATTGAGGGAAGAAATCAATGATCCCCATAAGCGGTTCCGTCGCACCATGACATTAATCCCTAATCTCGTTTCTTGACAGCCGCAATACGCGTCGGCCGTATCGAAGCGAACCTCGTTAAGGCTTTCCCTCGCAGGCGACAGTTGGCTGCCCAACTATGGTCATCCATTTTTTTGCATTTGCAAGGTTTTAGCCGCGTCGCAACGACCCGCAGACTTGAGGAAGGGGCATGCTTTCGGTACCCTGATCCGCCAAAGGGAAACGAGGTGAGGCAGGATGGCTGTACGACGAGTCAACGACAGCCTCCTCGGCCCACTGGAGAGAGTGGGGCTGGCTTGGGTGGCGGGTCGTTTACCCGCCTGGGTGCTTCCAGATCACCTCACCTTCGTCGGTTTGATTGGTGCGCTGCTCACCGGGGCCGGGTTCATCCTGAGTCGCTGGTATCTGCCCTGGTTGTTTCTGGCCTGTGTCGGCCTGCTGGCCAACTGGTTTGGTGATTCCTTGGACGGAACGCTCGCTCGGCTGCGGCACATTGAACGACCGCAATACGGCTTCTTTATCGACCACACCTGCGATTTGTTTTCTCAGGTCATCATCTTTATCTCGCTGGGAGTTTCGCCGTGTACGCACTTCGGCGTGGCCTGCTTGGGGTTGATCGCGTTTCTAATGGCGTTCGTCTATACGCTGATTGGCCTTCAGGTGAAGGGTGAATTGCGTATCACCTATTTTGGCTTCGGTCCCACCGAGATCCGGGCGCTCCTATTCCTCGGCAACCTGCTGGTGGTTGCTTTCGGCGTCATCGATCTCCGTGCTTGGTTCACACCGTTTGAAAGGTTTGAGTACGTTACGATTCATGATGTGTTTATATCGATTCTGGCCGTCGCGGGTGCTGTGTTGATTGCCGTGCTCGCGGTTCGCAGAGCGCGGCTGATGGCCGTCGAAGATCCCGCGCCGGTGGTCGCACCATCCATTTCAAAAGCATTGAAACTCAATTGATACCGCTCGCTCGACCAATGGTAACCACGGACCCGGCTTCGAGCCGACCCTTAAGGGTACTCATCGAAATGCGCCCTGCGCTCGAGGGGCACGCCGGCATTCCTCAGGAAACTCGGCTGTTGTTTCGGGGTTTGTCCATGGTGGACAACGTCAAGGTCGAAGGCCTGATGCAAAGCGCCAATCGCATGCTTGCTCGGGGACTGCCGGTGAATGGTGCCCGCTGGTTCGGAAAACTCTCGCGGGACGCGGAGTTCAATCGGCTGGGACGGGTCGTGATCAGTCTGGAACAAGGGTATTGGGATTCAGTGCCGGCCACGTATGTCCATACCATCGTCATGGCCGTATGGCATTTGCTCGGCGGCCGGCAGCACCTGAAGCGCTTCGACGCACACCACTTTCGCGACTACATCTGGCGCCGCTATTTCGCGCGCACGCTGCCGTCCGCGGACTTCGATCTCGTGACCGACGCAGCATTCAGGATTGCACGCGTGCCATGGAATGCGATGCACATCTGCGCCACGGTAACGCGCAAAATGGGATTCCCGTCGCTGTTTCCCCGCCTCGACACGTCGGATTTCGACATGATGATTGTCGAAACGCCGTATCCCGCCACCGTTTCCAAGCGAACCAAGCTGGTGGTGCGCTATCACG